>Ga0208878_1000566_pt1 | contig 12835 bp, 11 predicted proteins | sample Knorr_S15_td_Sur_FD_185600 | JGI IMG/M metagenome (GOLD analysis project Ga0208878, IMG submission 185600) | Marine microbial communities from Southern Atlantic Ocean transect - Knorr_S15_td_SurfaceA_ad_5m_LV_A (SPAdes) (version 2) | ecosystem: Environmental > Aquatic > Marine > Oceanic | place...
CTTGCAAAGTCAACAAACACGGAATCGTTTGTTTGAGCACCTACACGATAACCTTGAATAACAACTGGTGGAACATTATCTTTTGTGTTAAATCCAAATAGGTAAAGATGACTTGTGATACCAACAGATGTGGTCAAACCAACATCTAATCTCTGCCAGTCAATATTTGTTTGAGTAGATGTGATCGCTTTTGGTGCAAGAATTTGTGTGATGTATGCGTTATCATCCTTTGTAAATGCTTCTTTCTTAAATCCATCAGATGCAATTGCAAACTGTCCAAAGTTTGAGTTTGAGTTTGTGACTGAAGCATCAGCACCCGTTTCTGCATTGAAATGCTTGTTAAATCCAATCGCAAACACTGACACAATCTGCATGACTGCATCATTTGTTAGTTTGATATGAGTTGTTTCAAATTCTTGACGATATACTGCATCAGAATCTAAATGATAGACTGTAGATGAGTCTTGGGATGATGAACCAGACGCAAGAGCAGCACCAGTAACTTTATTAATGCCTATTCCCTCATATAATCTTGAAGATTGATTATACTTAACAAATGCTCTATCGTCTTTTTGTAGTGAAATCGCAGTAAACTGAGCAACGACCATTGATTTGAAACCAGTGGCCTTGTCACCATCTGCAAGCATACCGTTCATTCCAAATACAGAACGAAGAGATATATTGAAAATATATGGTGATGCACCTGATACAGTATCAGTTTCAATAGTCACCGTTGCTGATGAAGCACTAGGAGTTGCTGGTAAATTATCTCTTACAAATGGTAATAAGTATGTAAATACTGTGCTGCTAGTTACATTTTGTACTTTAGTTGAAATATTATAATCAAAAGCATCAACACCCTTAATCTTAATTGGTGTATTCGTTGTCAGTCCATGTGCAGTCGCAGTTGTAACTGTAACGATAGTTCCGGGTGTAGATCCATCACCTGAGATAATACTTGAAATATTAATTGGGTCAGATGCAAATGCTCCAACTATTTCAAATTCTGGTCTTTGTGGTGCAAATCCTAATGAGTTCGCAGGGAATCTATCAATCGCATCAATTGGTCTTGATGTAGTATTAAATGCGTTTGATAATTTACTATAATATATGTCTAAATCAGTTAAATTAAATCTAGTATCAATGTTTACACCGTCAGCATACTCAAAACAAGTTAATTTGTGGTGAGAAAATGTTGGTGTTGACTGATTATTAGCAGAAAAATCAGATGGGTCTGTAAATACAAGTCCACTTTCATCTCCGTCAAATATTGAAAACTGCCAGAAATAACATGTACCTGTTAATCTGAATATTGCAGATGCCGATGCTGTGCTATCTGTTGGGTTAGGAACATACTTTGGTCTTACTTTTGTTTTTCTTAAATCTAATCCAACAAGTGATGTACCACGAGGAACAATAACACCACCATTAATACTATTAAACTTATAAAGAATGTTGTCTTCTTGTGTTAAATCAAAATTAGATGTTAAATTTAAAGATAATGTTTCTGATGCTGTGCTTTCTGCACCTGATGGTGATACAGCAGTTGCAGTATTACTTACCTCTTTGACAGCAAAACCAGGCCTATTATCAATAATATGCTCTCCGGGAAAAAGTAATATTGTTGTCTTCTCGATTAAATCGTTATTGTTTCCTCTTAAATATGAAAATCTAGCAGACTCAAGTAAAGCCCTTTGGATTGTCTTAAACGGTTGTGCTAAAGAGTTTCCTTGATTTGTTATACTGTCGGTTGCATCCAAGTCACTTGGATTTACATAGAGAATCTTACCCTCAGTGTTCTTTATAAAATTCTCTAACTTATTAAGTGGCATCGCTCATCTACAAAGTATGTCTTCTATCTATTTATCCTGTTTCTCCTTCTGGATTTCAGCACGAATTTCTGCTTTTCTTGCCATTGCTTTCGCTTTTGCTGCTTTTGCTGCTGCTAAATTTGCACTAGCAACATCTCCAGAATGAACACGACTCTCTGGTTTTTTGGGTGAAGGTGTTTCAGAACCAGATTTAAATTTTGAGACAGCAGCCTTTTGTCTTGCTCTTAACGCAGCAATCCTGTCCACATCCTCAGTAAATTTATCGAACCTTTTCATATCTTTTTAACTATTTATTCAGTTTCTTTCTCTTTTTTTCTTTTTCTTGTTTTTCTAGATCTTTTTGGTTTTGTAATAATCTCAGAATAAACAAGCATATCATCATCCATAAACTCTTGACATACCTCTAGTACATCCATAAATTCATTTACAGATTCACATTGCACCAGTTGTATATATCCCTCGTCACTTACAATTTTAAAAGACCTTGAGCAGATATCTACTATTGTCTTTACTACTGATGCATCGTTCATGAAAGACCTCTTTTTTATTATACTAGCATATATAGGTATTTTTGTCAACTCATGAACATTTTAAGTTTTCATGATATAGCATAATGCATAATATGGGGGTCTATTTTCATGCCCTGAGCCGCTACCCGTTGAACCTGTAGTGCCACTCACAGTGTGGTTATGATTACCCAAAGCATTACCTGTGGTTTTGTTTACATTAAATTGTGATCTATCTTCAGGGCCTCCACTTTGATTTTGTTCAGGGCCTGAACTTGTTGGGTGGTTTGCACTTTGGTATCCATGATTATGAGATAAATTTACATTTGATGTAGTCGCACTAAAGGAATGATTATGACTTGGGAGATTTGAAGTTGACAAAGTTACCGAACTAGAACCACCAGTAGCACCAACCCCGTATGCCGAACCAGCACCCACTACAAATCTATCGGTTAGATTTGGAGTTCCGTTGCTACCGTTACATAACACGAATCCAGTAGGAATATTACCTGTACTACCTGACCATAAGATTATCATTCCACTTACAAATGCAGATGGCACACTTACCGAAAATTGTCCGTTTGATGAATTATATGATAGATCTCCAGTTGCACTAACTGCAGCTCTTACTCTAGCAGTTGTGTGATATAGGTTACTCGAACCCTCACTTAGATCATCTGTGTCATGATTAGAAATATTTGAAATCTTACCTGCAATGACTTGCGTAGATGTATTGTAAGTTAAACTAGAATTGGATAAAACATCTTTTTGTGTTCCACTTCCAGTTGCAAGAAGAAGTCTAGGAGTTCCACTAGATACATCGGTGATTGCGATTTGTGCTGATGATCCAGCAGGTAAATTTGAACTCGCATCCCATTTCAAATCAGTTCCATCTGATGTCAATACTTGTCCAGCAGAACCGAAATTACCATCCCCATCTCTCAACTGCCCTTCCACTTCTAAAATTGCAGCAGTCGCTATACCTGTGACTTTGGTATTAGTAAATGTGGATGTGCCAGAGTAATTAATACCTGTCATTGTGTTTGTAGATGGATTATATAAAAACTGACTATCTACGCGATTAGGTTGATTTCCACTACTCGCACCAAAGAAAGATATAAACTGATTATTGTTTGTCGAATTAAGATTTACACCAACATTCACAGCATTTAACACACTGGTTGAGTTTGCATTAATCCAGTTTGTACCAGAACCTGTAGAAGCAAGAAGTTGCCCTGAACTTCCCGTATCACCACTTGTGTCTACTAAAGCACCAGTCAAATACAAATCACTTCCAATCGTGGCGATTCCAGAAATGTTTACTTGATTTACTTCAAATCCATCTGTGTGTAAATTTTGTGTATGAAATTGTAAACCTTGAGTATGTCCTATTGTAAGTGCAGTTCCAACTTGAATTGTGTCAGTAGCACCATCAATGACAGTAGAACTTGTGCCAAAAGTTGCGATACCTGTGACTGTTAAATTTCTAGTTGTTATGTCATCAGTCGCAAAATTATATACAATCTTATCAAGCACATGTATTCTATCAAAGATGGCATTACCACCTCTATAGTTTGCATCTTGACTTATATCTGGTATATTTGACATTATCCGGGAAGTAAACTCTTATACCACCTATTATAGGCTTTTGAGAATGGGGAGGTAAGTCCATTTTTGTACATCACTTTATTTCTAAGAGTACATTTACCACCTGCATTTAATTTAATATTTTGAGCATTTATTGAAACTTGATCAGTTTTACCTGCAGAATCATATCCTATTTTAATTTTTGGTGCATGTAAAACTAATTCGTCATCTGCTTCAATTACGATTTTATCACCACTGATTGTAAAATTACCATTCTCTGTAGTTATATTTCCATGACCATTTTTAATTCTAACATTAAATGCTTGTTCATTGGTTTCACTTTTAACACCTGACTCTATCTGCAATCTTTTTTCAGCATATATTCTTGAGTCACCAGATCCCTCATGCAAACTCTGATTGTATTTTACTTTATCGCTTGTCTGAGCTGCCAACACATAGGCAGCAGGGCCATTTGCATCTACACGATCAGTGCCAGTTTCAAAATATAACTTCTCACCAAATATTTCTAATTGTCTTGCTTCACTTGACATTAGTATCCTCCGTAACCCCCACCTGATCCTTCAGACCCCATAGAATCAGAACCACCACCAGAACTAGGAATGTCACTCTGTCCAGTCGTTTGTTGACTTGGTGTAGTAGTTGTTCCAGTCGTAGTAGTAGTACTTGTGTCAGTTTGACTCGTTGTAGTGGTGTCGGAAACATTTGTCTGTGAAGTTGTGGTTGGAACTGATGCTGCTGGAGTTTCTTCGATTGCTCTTACAACTTCAGAAGTAGTCTCTTGTTGTTGCACCGTTTCAGAAGAAAATGCTCCTACACATTGAACGACTTTGAACACTCCTGCTTTTTCAGGATCAGTTCTTCTATCATCTCTCTCTGTACTTAATATAGGTCGAATGATAGCTCCATATCCGGTATCTGATGTAACAGATAAGTCTGGTAATCTATTATAAGGTATTTGCTCAACTATTTCAATAGCTGCGATTCTTCCATTCTGAACAATTGGTCGAATGTCATCTGATATTTCCGCATCCTCATATCCAATTCCGGGATCTTCAATAATTATATCTTTTATAAATGCCTCTTTTTCTTCAGAACCGTCAGTAGGATAGTTTTCACCGGGGCTAAGTATCACCACTGATAACACTTGACCATATGTCGGTGACTTCATATTTTTATCAACTATTGCTTTACCATATGCTCCACGACCTTGATGGCATTTGTCATTAAAATCAATTAATGGGCCTTCTGCATATCCTTCACCCGGATTTGTAATATCAACACCAATAATGCTTGCTGTTCGAGTTAGAGTACCAAACATATCTTCTTTATCAAACTTTGATATAAAGTTTCCAAGTATTACTTTACCAGTTGCACCTTGACCACTGCCACCAAAGATGTCTATGTTCGCTGGGCCGCAACCAAAATCATTACCAGTGTAACAGTTACCACCACCAATACCATGATCTGCTGCTTCACCGACTGTTGATCCAAATATTTTCCATTGCCCATACTGTTCTTCAAATTTTGATAAACCTGAAGGAACACCACTATCTAAAAATCCTTTTGCTTTATCAATCAAACCAGATGTTGTAGATGCTGCATTAAATGCTTGATCTAAAAGACCTTGACTTTCACCCTTAGTTTTATCTTTTTTACTTCCACCATCAATACAATACTTTGAAGAGGATGTTTGTTTTTTAGGAGGTTGACATTTGAAGACATTACCAACTTTCTTCATAAAATCAATTCCACCTAATATAAAATCTTTCACATCAAAACTCGCACCTATTGGGCCAAGGATGTCAAGTATGGGAGCGAGTAATGGTTTTGTAATTGCTTGCATTGAATCAGCAATCTTGTTTGTTAGACCTCCAATAAATTGTTGAATCGCACAAGTAGGAGCATTCAACATGTTTTTAGTCATACCTGTTAACATGTCCTTTATCACACCACCCATCGCACCAGTCACCTTTGATGTCAAACACTCCATGCCACTAAACATCTTATCTGTTACACCAGATAAGTTTCCAGCTAGTCCTGTAACAATACCTGTTGCACCGGGAACTTTACTTGCAAATACCTGACTTGCAAGTTTTGCCATACCACCATCAACGAATGATACAAGACTATCCTGAAGAGCATTTGAAATACTTCCTACAAATGTTTGAGAAGCAGAACCAATTGACTTAGTAAGTTTACTTAATTCATTAGGTAGATCAGTAGCAAAATTATTAACTTTAGATACCATATTAAAATAATTTTGTACCTTTGCCTCAACTTTTTCAAAAAATCTATCACTATCACCATCGGGTAAAATAATACATTCACCTGTGGTTGCTGATAATGGCTCAAGAGGGAATATTTTCGCCATTTCTTTATATGACTTATTTCTATCAAGCAATGAAGAAAAAGCATTTTTATCTAATGACTCTAACTCTGATTCAGTAAATGGATTAACTTCTGAAAAAATACTCGGATAATTATCCTTAAGTAATTTAATATTATCCTCGTACTCAACAGGATTATCCTTAATTAATTGAGTATATACCTTAATCTGTTCAGGAGATAAGAAACTTGGTAACGGAGACTTTTCTTTAAAAATCTCAGTGGTTTCACTTATGTTAGGTAGAAATTTGTCTGCCATAATTATTCTTTCCTATGTTATATTTATTAGAACATCTCAAAGATGCTTTCAGCATCAATACTTTCTGCAGTTTCTTTCATTAATGGTGTTAATCTTTCTTGAACATTTTTTAATTCATCAAAAGGTGCTTCTTCTATAATCGTATCTTTTATACCAGAAACAACATTTCCAAGTTTTTCTGATGCTATCTTACTCTCATTTACTATTTCTTTAATAGTATCTTGATCTAACCCTTCAAAATCATAATTTGAAAAACCTTTCGGATCTGTATTTGCATTTAACTCTTGGTTTTTCGGATCAAGACCTGCAGCTTCAAGTTTTGCACTATTTACCTCTTTACCTTGACCTGTGCCTGTGCTACCATCATTACCTAATCCCTGTGTAGGCATATTATCCTGTTGATTAAATTCATTTTTTCCTGTCCCACCAGGCTTTAACTCATCTGTATGACCAGATCCAACCCCAAACTTTCCACCACAATCTTTCTTCGCTGGTGTTCTCCCCATCACACCAGTAATCACAGGAAAATTTTGATCTGGTGATAAAAAGAATCCAAAAACAATATCATTCTGAGTAATCTTGACTGATTTCATTCTGTTTGCTGCACCACTTCCATCTGTGACACCAAGCATCACCATTGCAGTATGACAGTCTTTATCCTCTACATTATCATTCTCAGAATATGTACCCATAATACGAACTTTAAACCTATGGCCCCATCCCATACCATTAAGCTGAGCCTTTTGTGCCTTTTGGGATACAACTTTACCTATCCAAGGTTCAAGTCTGGAATTGAAAAAACTAGGTAATTCAAACATTAGTCTTTGCTCCTCTTTATACCATAAGTATCTCTTACTAAAGTTAATGAAGTAATTGATCTACGATCAGTAAAGTGATGACACAAATTTAAGATGAGATAATTACCACTTTGCTGTTCATCTTTTGCACCTTCTTCCTTATTAGCACTTGTTGATTCAATCTCCATCTTAATCACATTACCTGCTTCTAGTTTAAGGTTACATGGAATTTGTATATGGACAACTTGTGAGTGTAATAAATTATATCTCATCACTGATGATGCTTGCCATTCTCTAGGATCATTGTTAATTTCTGTGCTTGGGTTTGAATCTAAACTTCCAACATCTAGAATATGATGAAATGTTTTTGTGAAACTTTTAACATCATCTGCAAAAGGAGGAGCTCCTCCTAGAGTTTTTTTGACCCCCTCTTTACTAATGTCGTAAGTAACTTCTTCATAACAAAATGTTCTTGGATCAAAAAAGATATTACGACTTCGATAAACACCACCTTTTAAAGATTTAATTACATCTTGATCTTTTTCAAATCTTGGTGGCATCATTATTTTATTATCATTATTATCCTCTGTATTATCCTGTTTAAATCCACCAAAATATACGAGTGTAAACTCAGGTTTCTGAGATATTAATTCGTTTATAGATTTAAATTTAAATCCACTTTTAGTTTGATAAAAGAAAAATCCAGCGTCTCCTTTTACAGGAACTGATCTTTTACATAAATCTAAGACTAGATCAAGACCTCCTCTACCTTTACCTAAAAAATTATATCCATTTTGAGTTGGTTCAATATCTAATTTATCATTACTAATTTTTAGTTTCTCCTTCAAAATCTTTTTGACAGTATCACTTATCTTTCCCTTGTACTTATCAAAAATTGGATCATCATTATTTTGTTTAAGTTGAGGACTCACCACTGAAAGTAATACTGATTGCCTGTTAGATTCACGAGTCATCACAGGAGCTTTAGACACCTTGAAGGCATCTTTCTTTAAAAATTTAAGTTCGCCAGTTTCATTAGTAATATTAAAGAACAAATCTTCTAAACCTGTAATTGGTAACGCTTCTTTAACACTGGTCAATTTATTTTTGTCGTCTTCTAAATTACCACCTGCATCCACATACATGACATTAGCAGTTACAGTTGGTGAATATAAACTCTCATAGTAATCAACAGACACTACTCCTCCCTTCAGTTCGACTGATTTCTTACCCTTTTTCTGAAGTTCTATTCTATTATACTTTGAAGGACTGACTGCTGACATTATACTGGGACTGCTATATTTGTTTGAACTATCTGTCTTTGAACTATGATAGTTTTACTACCGTTAGTATCACCACCATTATTTAACATAGAAATAGTATCGTTATTTTTTGATTTCAATTGTGAACTATCAAGTTTTTGAACTTTCCCGTCTGAATCTTGTACAAGAATAGTTGTATTTAGTGGGTTGATGCCTAATTTCTTTTTATAAAATTCAATTTTTTCATCAACACCCACTATCTTAGAAGTTTCACCATTTTTTACATACTCAATTCTACGGGTTTCAGCTTCCTTTAATTTTTCTTTGTAAAATCCCTCCTCTTCAAGTTCTTTTTCTGTTTTCGTTCCAGTAACAGTAGTAGAAGAATCCGATTTATCAGTGGTAGTCGTAGTGGTTGTAGTGCTTTCACTTGATGATTCTGTGCCACTTGTTCCAGATCCATCACCACCTCCTCCAGTTGATACACCAGATTTTTCGGCAGCCTTGTTAAAATCACCTGTGAGTTTCCCGACTTTATTTGTTACATCATCTAATGGTTTAAGTTTTTTCTTTAAATTTTCTGCCTCATCAATCAATTTTTTATTTTCAGATTCCCTGTCCTCAAAATTTATTCCGGTTACAAATGAAATAAATGGTTTGAAAAAATTAAATACTCTACTAAAAAACCCTGAGATTGAATTAAATACCTCTTTGATAGTATCCATCATTTTTGGTAGTGCATTGACAAGAATACCAGTCAATATTATCGAACCAAATTTCATGATGTTATCAAAAACATTTGCGACCTTTTTAACTGGTGATTTAAGAACACTAATCTTCTTTGGTTTTTTTGTTTGTTCTAAATTTTTCTCCTCTTGTTCTATTAATTTCTTCTGTTCAATATCCTCTAATAATTTTTCTTTTCTAATTTTTAGTACTTGAGTTCTCTTAGTCCCAATTAATAAAGAACTCCTAATATTAGATACATTTATTTTGAGTTGTTCTGCCTGTTGCATTACTCAATACCTAAAAGTTGGGGTGTAAAAATCATATAATCATTCAAGGGATTGATTGAACTTACAGGTTCAGCTGCATTAGCAGTAACACCTTCTTTTACTGGCACTGCTGGCATTGGAGTAGTGATTGGTGGTAAATCTTCAGTGATAATATTAACTTGATTTGCACCATCTGCTAACATCGCAAGAGTTTCATTACTATTTGTTATTTGACCATCAGTATTTGGTGTAAATAATTCAGGGCCTTGTTCTCCAACAAGTATTGTTCTACCTCTTGCACCTCTACCACCTCGTTTTCTTTCAATAATACCACTAATTTTTGCCTCAAAGTCTGCTCTGACTCCTGCCTCTAGTTCCGCTTTCTTTTCGTTATCTTCTTTTGTAAAATATTTTCTTCCTTTATCTCTACCACCTGTTCTTGTACCAGACATTGAAACAGTTGCTTTTTGTTTATCCATCTCCTTACGCATATCATCACGAAGTTGACGAAGTTCTTTTCTTTTTGCTTGAACCTTTTGAAATAATGCTTCCTGTTCTGCATTTCTATCACCTTTCTTGATAAATCTTCCTCTACTATTTGTGTATCCAATTCTACCCTTAGAATCCATACCAGCGTCTTTAAGTTGTTGATCCAACTGATCTTGAGCATCAACAAATGCTGATCCACCTTCTACCTTCCTTTCAATAAATTCTGCCAACTTACCTGCACCAATCGCAATGCCTATAGGTGCACCAATAAGTGCGATTGCTCCTAGTATTACTGGGTTTGCCATAACAAATGCTAACCCACTAAATGCTATTTTGATTGCTCCTATCACACCACCGAGTGTGCTGATTAAAGGTAGTGCAGCAAGAATACCCATACCAGCCAATATAAACTTCGCATTCTTTTGTATAAATCCAAAAAATTTACCTATTGCCTCAGAGTTTGCAGGATCTCTAATAAATTCAAATGCAGCATTTCCAAGTATACCAATTCCAAGTATACCTGCTAAATCCATCAACTTTTGAAATGCACCAGTAACAGGTTGCAATGCCTTCATTGATATTTTCTTTAGACCACCTGCAACTTTTTTGCCAGAACTTTCAACACTTTTTTCATCTTCTGCTACTTTTCCCTTATTTTGTTCTTCTCTGAGTGCATCTATCTGTGCTTTTTCTTTTTCTTGTTCAATAGCGAGATCAGTTGATATGATATTTGCGATATCTGCCAAAATCATATTTGATTGCATCAAAATTTTTTCAGTGCCTTTAGCATTTTTATTCATCAACTTGGCAGCATTTAACTTTTTTTGAGCCTTTTTAAATTCTCTTAAATTAATGTCTGCCTCCACTTCTGCAAGTGTTTTTAATTTCTTCGGTCTTCCTCTTCTCTTTTTTGGTGCCACTTCACCACCATCATCCATCTCCATGTCCATGACTTTGGTGACTTGCATTTTTGGTGTTTGCTTTTTTTTCTTTGCTGACTTGGATACTGAAGCAGCAATTTTAACAGCAGAGAGAACAGGTAATGGCATTATGTTTTACTTTGTTGTCTTTTTAAATTTTCTTCTTCAATATATTGTTTGAGTAAAGCGACATATACATCTCTTTCCCAAGGCATCATGTTTTCAATCTCAGTCAATGAGTATTTATGATGCTGAATCATGGCAAAATTAATTTTATAGTATGACTCCAGATTCGTGTGGGCCATACCTAGCTGAAAAAAGCAGCCAGACCCTCCAATACAATGTCTGATTCAACTCCAGTTTTTGGATTAGTAACCTTTACTTTATGAGATAATTTAGGCATTGAATCGAAAAACTTTTCAACCTCTTTAAATTGTTTGGTATTTAATTGATCAATAAATCCATCCAACTCCTCTTGAGTGCATTCATCAGCATCCCAACTTTCCTCCTCATCATATACCATATCAATACAACCAGATAACATGCTAAGTGATTGATTTACATTTGTTTCTTCAACATCAAAATTATTTTCTATAAATTGTTTCATTGAAGGATATTTCAATTTCATAGAATACTTATCATCAAGTTTAATAATACTATTATGACCTTTAGTTTTTTTGACTTTGATTGAGTCAATGTTCACGGCCATTTCAACAGCAGTGACACCATCATCAGGGCAAGTCACATTCACTTCAACTGTTTCTCCCACAGACTTAGATCGAACATTTAAAAATAAGTATTCAATATCAAATGTAGGTAAAGTGGTGACATCTACATTTTTAGTAAGAATACATGATGTAAGTATATCAACAATTGCATCACTAACTTGTTTTGAGTCATTTGATTCTAAAGCAAGTATTAATATTTTTTCTTCACGAACTAAAAATGGGCGATACTTAATTTTTTTATTATTCGATGGCAACACCAATTCATAAGTTGGAGTACTAATCTTTGGTAAAGGCATAATTATTCAATTCAGTGTTTTATTTAGTATTATATCACGAATCTATTTGATTCGCAACTATATAGCGGTCATAATTGAAACTTACAGTAACTTTCATTAAGTCTGCTGCTCCATATGTTACAGGAATAGGTGATATAGATTTTGGAAAAGTATTAATAAACTGATATCTCAATCTTCTTTTTTGATTTTTTTCAAACTTTGTGATAAACATTGTATCACATTTGTATGAATCAGGATATCTCATTCTACGATAGAATGGTTTTTGAAAATCAGCAACCTCTCTCTCAGCACCACTGGAGATATAGTCCATCCAACCCTCAAAGATGTTCAATAGTGTGTAATCTTCATCCACATAAAATGTAAAGTCAATATCTGTGTAGATTCTTGTATGAGCAAACTCCTGTGGTACACCCATGAAATTATCCTTTACTTCTGCTGTCGCATATGCAGTTGCAGGTAGTGATGCATCATTACATAGTATACCAGCCTCACGACTGATAAAGTCTTGTGCATTTTGAATTCTTTTATCAAATCTAAGATAATTAATGACAGCACCATTGATGCCAGCAAAATGAACTTGATATTGATTATTCAGCGATAAACTACCAAATTTGACTTTGGCATCGGTCATCGTGATTTTTTGTACAAAACTCACGCTAAATACCTATATGATTTTTCTTATTATTATTTATGTCATATAAAGGGAGATATTCACCATCTTACCCACGAAAGTATAAAGGTAATCCATCAAACATCAT
>Ga0208878_1000567_pt1 | contig 12786 bp, 10 predicted proteins | sample Knorr_S15_td_Sur_FD_185600 | JGI IMG/M metagenome (GOLD analysis project Ga0208878, IMG submission 185600) | Marine microbial communities from Southern Atlantic Ocean transect - Knorr_S15_td_SurfaceA_ad_5m_LV_A (SPAdes) (version 2) | ecosystem: Environmental > Aquatic > Marine > Oceanic | place...
GACATATTAGATGATGTCTTACTAGAATTTAATTCAAGGAATAGAACTTATGGAAAAAATTGATAATTTATTCGATAAAATTGTAAAAATAGCAAATGCCAGGGGTTTTGTTTTTAATGCTTCATCAATATATGGTGGATTAAGGAGCTCATATGATTATGGTCCATTGGGTACTTTGCTTAAAAACAATATCTCTGAAATCTGGTGGAAAGATATAAATCAAGATAGCAAAATATCAATATTTCCTATTGATACAGCTATTATTCAAAGTACCGACGTATGGAAAGCATCTGGCCATTTAGCAGAATTTACAGATCCAATGGTAGATCATAAACCTACAGGTGAAAGATTTAGAGCTGACCAAGTACCAGAAAATCTAAAAAAGGAAGATTTAACAGAGCCGCGCCAATTTAACCTTATGTTTGAAACCAACATAGGCCCAATACAAAATGCAAACTCATCAGTCTATTTACGACCAGAAACAGCACAAGGTATATTTGTAAATTTCGAGAATGTTCAAAGAACAATGAGAGCAAAACTTCCATTTGGAATTGCAAATATTGGAAAATCATTCAGAAATGAAATTACTCCTGGCCAGTTTATATTCAGAACTAGAGAATTTGAACAAATGGAAATTGAGTATTTTTGTAAAAAAGAAAATGAAAATGAATGGTTTGATTTTTGGGTAAATAAGAGACTTGAGTGGTACAAGGGGATAGGTATACCAGAAAAGAAACTTAGGTTGAGAGAACATGAAGAAAACGAATTAGCCCATTATGCATCTAAAACTGTTGACATTGAATTTGATTACCCTTGGGGATGGGGTGAGCTTGAAGGCATTGCAAATCGAAGTAGTTTTGATTTAAGTTCTCACGAAAGCGCTAGCGGAAAAGATTTATCATATTTTGATTCAGAAACAAATGAAAAAATAGCACCAGTTGTAATTGAGCCTGCAGGGGGATTAACAAGAACACTCTTTGCTTTACTGTGTTCAACGTACGATGAAGAAGTAATTAATGATACTACTAGGACACTATTTAGATTTAATTTTGAAATCGCGCCTGTTCAAATTGGGATTTTACCATTGAGTAAAAAAGAAGAATTAATTAAAGTTTCAAAAGATATACAACAAAATTTGCAGAAATTTTACAGAACAGAAGTTGATGTAACTCAATCAATAGGCAAGAGGTACAGAAGACAAGATGAAATTGGAACTCCTTATTGTGTGACTATAGATTTTGATTCTTTGGAAGATTTATCAGTCACGATAAGAAATAGAGATTCAATGGAACAGGAACGAATAAAAATAGAGGACCTTCTCGATTATTTCTCAAAAATATAATGGGTATATCAAAGCAATCAATCGAAGATTTAAAAAAAAGATCAAAAATTAGCGACTTTGTTTTATCCACTACAACCGGAAAACTTAGAGGAACTAAAGGGATGGCATTATGCCCTTTTCATGGTGAAAAAACTGCAAGCATGAGCTTTACAGATGTCGAAAATTTATTCCATTGTTTTGGATGCAAAATGGGTGGTGACATATATAAATATGTACAAGAAATTCATAATTTAGAGTTTCAAGATGCAGTTGAATTAGTTGCTGAAAAGTATGGATTCAAACTTACGTATACCGAAACTAGTCAGACTAACGATTTTAAAAATTTTCAGCAAAAAATCAATCTCATTGATGAATACTTTAGAGAAATGATGGATTCGGAGAAATCTAAAAAAGCAAAAGAGTATCTTACTTCTAGAAAATTCAATGAACAGGATTTAAAAAGATATGGCGTTTCTTTTATTGATTCAAATGTTGAAGATTTTCAAAAGTTTTGTGACAAAAATAAAATCTCTAATTATGATTTAAAAAAATTAGGATTTATTTCTAGCAATGATAATTTTCTATTTAGAAATAGAATAATGTTTCCAATTCTTAATTTTAGATCTGAAACTATTGCTTATGGTGGAAGGGCTCTTGAAGATTTTGGTCCTAAATATTTAAATTCTTCAGATTCAGTTTTATATAAAAAAAATAGGAATTTGTATTTCACAAAAGAATTTATATCTTCTGTTAAGAAGAAAGGATATGCAATTTTAGTAGAAGGCTACTTTGATGTTTTATCATTAAACCAATTAGGTTATTCAAATAGTGCCTCACCATCAGGCACTGCTCTTACCATTCAGCAGCTAGAAGCTATTTCACGCTATTCGAATAAAATCTTGCTTTGTTTCGATAATGATGAAGCAGGATTAAAGGCAACTGAAAGAGTTCTAGAAATTAAAAATCAAGTTTCTAATCAACTAGAAATACATTGCCTCAATTTACCGGAAAAATATAAAGATATTTCAGAAATGTATGAAGAAAATGGAGATATCTTTAGCGATATTCTTAAAGATAATCTTGAAATAATTGAATTTTTGATTGATAAATTTATTGAAAGTACATCAGATAAAAAAAGTATTTTTAATTATTTTATGAAAATAACAACTAACCTAAGCCCTCTCGAAGTTGATGTCTCGTTGGATTTACTATCTTCAAAATTAAACACGGCTAAAGACATACTTAAAAAGGAGTTAAAATTTCAAACTTCATACGAAAAAGAAGATGTAACAGAACAATCTATAAGTTCTATATCTATATTTAAAGATTTAATTATTGCAGAAATGATTTCAAATGAATTTAGTCCAAATGAAGAAATTGACCAGTTGATAGAGTTAAATTCTGAATTTAAAAAATTAGTTGATGACATTAAGAATGAAAATTCAAAAAAAGAAGATTATCTTAATATCTCTTATACAAAAGAGCAGCACTTAGAAGCAGTTTCAAGATTGTATTTACATTTTGCAAACCTAAAAATTGATGAACTAATTCAAGAGTTTGAAGAATCAAAGGATAAGAATTTCCAACTTCTTCAAGAAGTAGAAGACATCAAAAAGAAAAAAGAAATTTATCAGAATACCATTTAATACCTAGTATTATTAATTTGCTATCCGAGGTAGCTCAATTGGCAGAGCAGCGGACTGTTAATCCGTTGGTTGTGGGTTCAAGTCCCACCCTCGGAGCTATACAATTTTATTTTCACTATACTTGGAAGTGAATGGAGGAAAAATGGATTTAGTAGCAATAGTAAAAGAAAGAGCCGAAGGGAAAGACCTTAGCGTTTTGGGTGGTTCAGTAAAGTTTGTCGTAGACGAAAATGTAGTTGTAATTGATGGAAACAGTGGTGAAATTTCATCAGATGATACAGAAGCTACATGTACTATTTCAACTGATGCTGATACTATGCAATCAATTATGGACGGATCATCAAGTCCGCAAGCTGCTTTTATGACTGGTAAATTAAAAGTTGCTGGTGATATGAGTATTGCACTTAAAGTTCAATCTGTAATATCTTAAATATTTAGGGCCTGTAGCTCAGTTGGTTAGAGCAACGGACTCATAATCCGTCGGTCGTAGGTTCGAGTCCTGCCAGGCCCACTTGGTAAAGAAAATTACGTTACTATTTTCAGGAGTACTTTTTGCTCTATCCCTTATAATTCCACCTAATATTGGTAAATTATTTATGCTTGAATATTCAGATATTCCAACTATTTTTTTATTCTTAATTCTTTTATTTTTAAATTTAAAAAAGTTTAAGTTAGACAAGAGTGACTTTTTATGGGTTGGTCTTCTGATGTTATTCGTTTTGTTTTTATTTTTTGATTGGCTTAATCCAACCTCTATGAGATTTATTTTTTATATCCTTATTGGTCTGTTGGTTAAGAAGGTTGCAAAGAATTTGATTATAAATGACCTTGAATTATTTTTCTTACCGCTAATTTTAGTTTCCTTATTAAGCCTTATGTCATTTATGTTTAACCTGTCTTATCTTAATAATTCAATTGGTTGGATTACTAATTATTCAGATACTAATAATATTTTTTTCTCTGGCAGGTTAGCAGGATTTCAAGGCTCAGGACCTAATGTAGCTGGCACAATATTTGGTTTGTTATCTATATTATCTTTCTATTTTTATAAAAACACCAGAAGAAATTTTTATCAAATTTTAATTTTTGTTAATTTATTTTTATTTTTCATAACTTATTCGAGGGGTAGCTATTTGGCTTTATTGATTGTTTCTATAATTTATATACTTTCAAAAATAAAAAGTAGAAAATTTAAAATCATTTACATTTCTGGAATATTTATAAGCTCATTAGCTTTATTATACTTTGGCCCATCAGATGTTATCTTGAAAGAAAATGATAGATCTCTTCTAGCAAGTATAGCAATATCAAATATTGAATTTGTAAATGGCGTTGGTGGAGGCCAATATGTTGAAAAAATTTATGAACCTTACCTATTGTCTGTTAATCCAGATTTGCTTGAAGAGAATCTTAAAATAACGCTTAACAAAGTTGAGTTAGGAATAACACCAGAAGAATATAGAGATACTAATATTGATTTTTTTATCGGTACATCTGGCGGAGGCTTTGAAATTCTTCAGCAATATTTTATAGTTGGTCAATGTTCTGATGACAGAAATACATGTCAATACCTTAGAGTTGATGAAGATACAGTAATTAATTTTTTAAATATTTTTAGATTGCCAAATCAAGATTTAGTTCAAAAAGCAATAAACAATTGTGTAGATAATTCAAAAAAACTCATTACACGTGGAGAATTTGCATGCTTAGCATTTGAACTAAATGTTCTTGGTAATAATTTAAATTTTTATGAGTTTTATGATTTAGAAAATAATAGTGAGGCAAATGTACATTTTAGTTATTTAAAGTCAAACTCAATATTTATTGAATGTGAAGCCTCTGGACTTTATTCTTGTAAAGATAGGCCCATTGCAGTTGGTGAATTAAGCGTAATTGTAGAAAACCTATTTATTAGAGATTCTTTATTACCAATAGAAAATCTTATAAATTTTTGCGCGGAGTGTGAATTTAGAAGTATCGATGGCTATATCAAGATAAAGTTCGATAAATATGATTATTTTTTACCAAGATCAAAAATATCATTTTTTACATCTGAAGATAATCTAAATTGGGATATTGTTGGATATCCACACTATACAGGTGAAGTTATAAGTTTTACTACTAATACTGGATTAATAGAAATTGGGGGTCATGCAGATGGTCAATCTTTTGGTAATACATTCTTAGATGCAAACATTAAAAGTATCGAAATTTTCTCTAAAAGTGACAGTAAGAAGGTCACTTTTGAAGAGGATAATTTAAATGAAAACTTTTTTATTTATCAACCTAACTCTTTAAATAATTACAACTCAAAAATTACATTCGAAGATCAAGGATTAAAATTGTTTAGGCCAAATAAGTACTGGGTTTCAATTGAAAATCAATTTGATTTCAATGAAGATTTTGAGATTATAATACATCTTTCAATCCCCGAAATACCTTGGGAGACCCAAACTTTGATTTCAAATACCTCTGCATTTACTGGCGAGACACAATCATGGAAAGTGGATATCGATGATGGAAGACTATTTTTTAGTTGGACTAACAGTGATGGAGAATATGTCAATCAACTTGGGGATAAAAGTCTTAGGTCTGGCGTTTTAGTTCAAAAAAATGGAAAAATTTCTAGTGAACAACCCCCACTTGCTAGCTCTTCATATCTGAGTCAGTTAACAACTGCACATAATGGTTATTTGACTTTTTTTGTTGAGTATGGTTTATTGCAAGGTTTGATATTTTTTATTGTTTTAATATTTTTAGTTTTCAATAAATCTAACATCATAAACGATAATCAATTAATTTTAATTTTTTCACTTTTATATTTTTTAATTCACAACATCACAAACGATTTAATTTATTCACCAGATGCAATAATATTTTTTATGATTATTTTAGGATTTAAAGATTCAATTACTGATCAAGTAAATCTTGAGAATTAATAAAGTTATAAAAATTATCACTTAATATTAAAACCTCTTGTCCATTATCAGTTCTATAAGGCTGAGTAGGTACTGTCAATTTCTTTATATTTGAAAAATCAAAATTTCTGTATCCCCACAGTATCTGAGTCGCATTTGGAATTGATAATGTTTCATCTATTGTGAAAGTAAGCTCAAGGGCTTTAATAAGATTATATAAATCTGTGTAAGAATTAAATTCATCAAGTCTATTTAATAGAGAAACCACTATTTGTTGTTGTTTTTTCACTCTGTATAAGTCACTGACACCTGGCATTGGTATCCAAGTTGATGCATCGTTACCGTTTTCATCGATTAATTTTTCTCCAACAATTACTTCAGTATTTCTTGAAACAACCCAATTAAGAGCTATTTCTCCACTAACTATTTGGCATCCTGCACTCAATTCAAATGAAAAACCTTCTCTTTGCGCCTTTTCTAAACATATCTCTACTCCATCAAGTGAGTCAATTATCTTCTCAAAACCTTCAAATGTGAATAGTGCAAAGTGATCTACTAATAATCCTGTTACATTTAAAATCGAAGCTGATAAGTTTTCAGCAGAATTACCGCATTCATTTTTTTGAAATGTTGAATTTATTCTTTGAACTTCTTGAGTACAGGGGTTTTTAATTAATAAATCTCTTGGAAGTGAAACCAAGGCAATATTCTCAGTACTTTTGTTAATCAAGGCTAATATTATTACGTCGGCTCTTTGTCCTTGTACAAACCCTCTTGATGCTGAACTATTTTCACTCCTCCTATCCGAACCTATTAATAAGTAAGTTTCAAAATATTCAGAGATATTTGTTGTATTATTGTTTTGTAGTAATTTATCAATTTCAGATTGTTCAATATCAATAATCTCATTAATTTCTTCAACAATTGTTGTTGTTGTGGAATCACCTTCAAGTAACGTTGTTGTAGAGCCCTCACTTATTTGTATAATCGCGTTTTGATCAAATTCAGTGGTTTCAAAATTAGGTATTAAGTTGTAGATTAATATTCCAATAACTGAAATAATGATTAAAAATATACCTAAATATAGATTTCGGTTTTTCATATCCAAACAACAACTATAATCATGGATGTCAGATAAAAGTACATAATGTCAGAAATTTATACAATTATAGCTGCGGGTGGATTGGGAACAAGACTCCAAAACTATGGAAATACCAAGAAAACAAAAATGTTACTTGAAATTAATGGTCAATCAATGATTACTAAACAGCTTAATCAATTAATTTCATGGAACCTAGATAATTTTATTGTCATAACAAATCCAAGATATGACAAATTAATAAAAGATGAATTAAGCAAAAACATGTCAGATTTAGAAATTCAATATTCTTTACAAAATGAACAATTAGGAGTAGCACATGCTTTATTACAAGCTGAAAAATTTGTTCCAGACGACGCAAAAATTATATATATACTTGGCGATAATTTTTTTGAATTTAATCCATTGATAGATTTGGATATATCAAAAACAAATGCATCAATATTTTTAACAAAAGTAAGTAATCCTGAAGAATTTGGTGTTGTTGAAGTAGTTGAGGGTGAAATAATTTCAATACAAGAAAAGCCTTCAAAACCAAAATCAGATTATATTGCAGTAGGTCTTTATCTTTTTGATAATCTTTGTTTTGAATATATAAAATCAATTCAAAAATCTGATAGAGGAGAGTACGAAATTACCAGTTTGATAGAAAAATATTTAGATAATAATGCTTTAAATTTTCAATTTACCAATGGATGGTGGGTTGATGCTGGAACACCTGAGGCAATAAAAACTATCGAAAAGCTAATCTAGTTCTGGGAGCTTTAAAAAATATACTAAAGACGTTAAAACAGATCCAATATAAATAAATAAAAATATAAATGACAAAGTTTCATTTAGATACAAAATGCATAATGTTATTCCAAGTATCAAAAGAGATACAATTACAAAAATTAGCAGTACTGCTTTATCAGAGTACCCCTTTTTAAGAAGCCTGTGTGATATGTGATCAGTACCTCCTGTCATAGGAGACTTGCCAGATCGTAATCTTGAGATTACAACGGTCGTGAAATCTAATAACGGAATTGTAAAAAACAAAATTACAGGTTGAATTTGAAATACCCATGAACTGTCAATACTTTTATTCCATGTAAACAGAACGCTTATGAACCCTAAACAGTATCCCAGAAATAGGCTTCCAGAGTCACCCATGTAAATTCTTGCTTTTGGTAGATTAAAATACAAAAAACCCAACATAGAACCAATTAAAACAAGTGAAATATCTGTTAATTTGTATTGGTTTGTTAAATAACTTAAAAGAACTAAGCTTAATGCTATCATCGTAGCGGTCGTTGCAGCTAGACCATCCATATTATCCAAAAAATTCAAAGAATTTACTATCAGTAAAATCCAAATTACAGTTGAAACGAGATTTAATGAATTATTTAAATTTACATTTAAAAGTCCCTCCACGTTCAAATATATATTTAGGACAAATATTGGTGCGCCAATTGCAATGAATTGTAAAAAAAGTTTAACTTTCCAATTTAAGTTATATAAGTCATCTATAAATCCAATAAATGTAATTAAGACTGCGTAAATTGCTATTTGAATGATATCAAAATCCGCTTTACCAAGTAACCTTATTGAAATCAAAAAAGCTATTGACATTGCAATACCACCAAAAGTCGGTATTTTTAAATTAGAAAGTCTAATTTCTTGATTTTGATTTTTAGTAGGTATAAAGTAATTAAAATTCAACAAAAATTTATTTATTAACAATGAAATAATGCATGAAAATATTATTACTAAAACTACAGGCAATTGAAACTCATTCATAAATTTTGATAAACCTCAACAAAATCACTTAATATTTTTTCTGTAGAAAAATTCTCTGATATTTTTTTTCTTGACCTTAAAGCATTTTCATCTAAATTTTCAATTTTTGAAAAATCCTTAATTGCCTTAATAAAATCATCTTGATTATTATTATCAATTAATTTTCCATTATCATTTTTGTCAAAAATAGGAGTTAGACCGTGAAGGCTGTTAGAAATTGTATAAAGCCCAATATATAGGGATTCCAAAACTATTCGTGGTAATCCTTCATGATAAGACATACAAATTGAAATATCATAATTCTTTAATTCATTACCCGAATTTATCCATCCTAAGTATTCAATATTTGATTCTTTAGTCAAAAACATTATTTCATCATTTGAATATGATGCGGGATTACCTAGGTCAACACTTCCAGCTAGAAAAAATTTATATTTTTTATCCTTAAAAGATTTGGCGAGTTGTAGATATTCATTTATACCTTTATCTTTTAGCAATCGACAACACATAATAATTTTTATTTCTTCTAAGTTTTGCTCATTAATATTTTTCAAAGAAAAGTTTGAAAGCTTAAGTCCACTACCTCTAATTAGATACGATTTGTTTCGGTATTTGACATATTTTGTTAGTACTTTTTTATCCATTTCATTCTGGAATATTAAGATATCAATCTTCTTTTTAAAGAAAAATCTCATGTAAAAACGTAAAATATTTCGAATTATTTTACTAATAAAATTTCTAGAAAATAGATAACCTAGCCCAGTTATTGATAAAACGATCTTAAATTTTTTCTTGTAAAATGTCGTAGCAAATAATGCATATAGTCCTGATTTGAGTGTAAAAATATGGAGTACATCGTCCTCATTTAAATTTTTAAGTATCGATCGCAAATTTTTAATTCCTCTTAAATCAATCAACTTGAACCTATCAACTTCCCATAAATGAATTTGTGAAAAATATTTATCCAATCTATTTTTAAACTCCCCATCTGGTGTAATGGCATTGACTTTGTAGCCATATTGTCTAATCAGATTATCTGATATTTCTTTTCTTGAGTTGTATAAAATCCAATCAGAATGTGCCAAGAAATATATCATATAATTACCATAAATAATTTTAACTTAAATCTATATACTAATTTTATGTATTATAAATATGATGAATATCTCAGTAATTGGAGCAGGATACGTCGGATTAATTACTGGTATAGGATTTGCAAAGCTTAACCATCAAGTTTCAATTGTTGATTTAAATGATGATCTAATAAAAAACTTAAATGAGAATAGGCCCCCGTTTTACGAACCTGAACTTGTAGATTATTTAAATGATTCAAATATAAGGAATAATTTATTTTTCTCAACAAGTTATCAAAAATCAATTAATGAAAATACAGATATTGTATTTGTTTGTGTACAGACCCCAACAGACCCTGACACGGGAAAAACAAAAACTGATTACATTAGTTCAGTATTGACAGAATTAAAAAAAATAGAAAGCTTTAATTTTATTATTTGCATCAAGTCTACAATTAAAGCTACCTTAGTAGAAAAAATTTCCAATGAAATAGATTTAGATTATAAAAAGATAATTTTTAATCCAGAATTTTTAAGAGAAGGCTCAGCATTCTATGATTTTTTTAATCCCGATAGAATTGTTATCGGAGGCTCTGATCAAAAAGGATTAAACCAGTGTACAGAATTGTATGAATCATTTGATTGTGAAAAAATAATCACAGATTCAAACAGTTCACAAATGATTAAATACTTGTCCAACACATATCTTGCGATGAGATTATCTTTTGTTAATGAAACTTATAGGCTAGTCTCGGAGTTTAATGGAAATCCTGAAGAAGTACTCAATGCAATAGGTAAAGATAAAAGAATAGGTAATGATTATTTTCGTCCATCTCCAGGATGGGGTGGATCTTGTTTCCCAAAAGATGTAAAAGAGGTAACTAGTTCTTTTCAAATGGATTATCAGTTGCCAATAATTTCTGAAATTTTAAGATCCAATGAACTACACATGGCGTGGTTCGTTGATTATATTCTAAAAATAATCAACGAACAATCTCTTGAAAACATAGTGTTGATTGGAGCACCATTTAAAGAAAATACTGATGATTTAAGAGAATCGCCGAGTCTAAAAATATACAAACTAATTGAAGAGAAATTTAAAAATGTCTGGATTCTTGATTTTGACATTTCTTTATCAAAATCGTTCAAAGCTATTAAGTCATCGAGCGAGTTAAAGGACAACACTTTATATGTTGAAATGTTTCCAGACTCGTCACAGAATAGAAATAACATAGTAAATACAATTGATAAGTTAATGAATAGCAAAATTTTTAGAATTTGGGAAGTATCTTGAATATTTTGATAACTGGTGGTGCTGGATTTATAGGTTCACATCTTATTGAAAAATTTATTGAAAACCAATACAAGGTAATAGTCATCGATAATTTACTAACTGGTTCAAAAAAGAACATAAAGCATTTTTTTGAAAATGAAAACTTTACATTTATAGATTTTGATGTTCAAAATCATATTGAAGTGGCAGAAGATTTAGATTACGTATTACATTTAGCCAGTGCAGCTTCGCCTAAAGCTTATTCTGAACATCCAATAAATACTTTAAAAGCCGGGAGCATTGGCACAATCAACACACTGGGATTAGCAAAAGCCAAAAATGCAAAATACTTGTTAACTTCAACATCTGAAATTTATGGTGATCCATTAGTGTCTCCACAACCAGAAAGTTATTGGGGTAATGTAAATCCAAATGGAAGAAGAAGTATGTATGATGAAGCAAAAAGATTTGCAGAGGCAGCAGTTTCAAGTTACAACAGAATTTATGATTTAGACACAAGAATACTGAGACTTTTTAATACTTATGGACCGAAAATGAAAGTAAACGATGGGCGAGTGGTTACAAATTTTATCTCACAAGCAATTACTGGAAATGATATAACAATCTATGGTCAAGGTAATCAAACAAGAAGCTTTTGTTATATTGATGACACAGTTTCTGGAATTTTAAAAGCAATGGAATCTGCAAAGTCTGAAGTATTTAATATTGGTAACCCAAATGAAATTACAATTCTACAATTAGCCGAAAAGGTAATAGAATTAACAAACTCAAATTCGGAAATCAAATTTTTAAAACTACCAGATGATGACCCTATGCAAAGAAAGCCTGATATTACTAAAGCAAATAAAGAATTAGATTGGTTTCCAGAAGTTACGCTAGATGAGGGTCTTAAAAAAACAATTAAATGGGTTGAAAACTCTATCGATTAAAAATATCAATTAAATTTTTAACAATATTATTTGTTGAATGATTTTTACTTTGTTTTTGCGCTGTTTCAATATTTCTTAAAATTTCATCTTTATTAAAAGAATCCAGATCATCAATTTTTTCAAACAAATTATTTTTATCAAATTTTAGAATATTTTGTAGATTTTCACTATAAAGAAAATCAAAATCTTCGGATCTATAGAAATTAATAATCCCTGCAGCACAGGTTTCTAAAACTGCCTTATCAAAAAAACCTTTTTGAGCATTGTTTATATTTACATCATATTTTTTGAGTAGTTCTGGCAGTTTCGCATGTGGTTGTTTTCCAAGAAAATTTATATTTTTAAAATTCTTATATTTAATTAACAATTCATTTAAATAACTTTCATCGTCAATATTAAGTGTTCCGCCTATTACATCAATATTTATATTTTCAAAATTTTTACATTTAATGATATTGTCTATTGTATTTTCAATATTTTTTGACTTTGAAACTCTACTCAAGATTGATATATTTTTTAATTGAAATGTTTTTCTCTCTATAAAAAAACTATCAAAATTAATTCCATGCCCAATACATTTTACTTTTTTAAATCTAAATGGAAAAGAGTGCTTGGAGGCGGTTACTATGTTGTTTGCTATCATAGATGAAAACCATAAAATTAACCATTTTATTCCAAATTTAGGACCTGAGTGAGTAAACCAGAGTGTAGTTTTAATGTTTTTTTG
>Ga0208878_1000581_pt1 | contig 12661 bp, 13 predicted proteins | sample Knorr_S15_td_Sur_FD_185600 | JGI IMG/M metagenome (GOLD analysis project Ga0208878, IMG submission 185600) | Marine microbial communities from Southern Atlantic Ocean transect - Knorr_S15_td_SurfaceA_ad_5m_LV_A (SPAdes) (version 2) | ecosystem: Environmental > Aquatic > Marine > Oceanic | place...
ATACGGAGTCCTCTACTACTTTAATGTCAGAAACACCGTTGATATACAGTTGTGAGATAAAATATTCAAACTTTTGTGTGTCTTTTTTGTTCTCTACGATGACTTTGACCATCTTATTCTTATACTGTCTAGGGTCAGGAAGCTTTCTCTCGTCATAAAAAATCTTGTCGAAGATACGATAGGGATTTTCTATGAATTTCTTCTCTTTTGTGGTCGTATTGTACTCATGGAACCCTCTTTCATCACCCCAGTCGTTCCAGTATATGTGATAGGGATTACCAAGGTAGTGACAGTTACCATGGTGTGACTTAGTGTGGTAGTGACCACTGAAAACTTGGTCAAATTTAGAGAAAAGTTGCTTATCTATACCATGTGTCATGGTAAATCCTTTATGTGCTTCAAACCCACTGAGTTCTAGATGACCCATCGCTACAGTAGCAGTGGTTTCTTCTATCATTCTATAGGTATTTTCCTGATTTTCAGCATTTATCCATGGTATGAACAGTATTTCTAGGTCACCTATCATCACCTGTGTTGGTTCAGAATATATGTGTACGTTCTCATACTCACCAAGGAAATTATCTAGTGTATTTACGCTGTTTGTGTCCTTATAATAGGCAGTATGGTTCCCCACGAGTGAATGAACCTCGACCCCCATTTTTTGTAGACGATTGAAGTAATTATTTCTTGCCCAATCCACTGACCAGATGTCTACATTCTTACGATTGTCAAATGTATCACCTAAATCTAGTAGTATTTTTATATTATTCTCTTCTAAGTATGGAAAAAATACGTTGTCGTAGAAATTTTTAAAGTAGTCATGAAAATGTCGACTAGACTTCCTAGCACCAAAGTGCTGATCAGTTATTATTGCTATGTTCAATTTGATTTTACCTGTACGTTTTCCTTTATGCTGTTCATTGCTGAGTGATCATCAGTTCCATCACTATGGAATAGCTGATCATACCCTGATTTTGTTATAATCTTGTTCTTTATCTCTAATTGTCTCTTCTCTTTAGAAATCCTACGTAAAAAAGCATAGTATATTATCTGTGTAAAATATGCGAAAGGGTTACTTGACTTGCTTGGATCAAAGTTTCCTATGTACTGTACACAATTTTCTATACCATCACATATCATGTCCTCTCTGAACATATAGTTGACGAAGTTAGGTTTGTATGACAGGTGCGTTGCTATCTTAAGAAAACATTCTCCTATGTAATTGTTGATGCGGGGTTTGGGTTCTCCATTTTCCTCAGCAACCTTACATTCTGCCTTGAAATCTACAAGGGCAAGAAGGAATTCTTTGTTATTAACGTAGTGTTCTGACTTCTTTTTCATACCAATGGGTTTGGTTACTTACAGTATACTATGTTACGATGTCCACGTCAAGCTTGACAAGGGTCTCAAAAAGGTGTACACTAACTGTGTAGCAGGTTCAGAGACATATTAGGACCATTTATTTTTCTTCTTAAAGATAGACTCTAGAATTGCTCTAGACTCTTCCACCGTACCTAGGTCACCTTCCTTAGATGCGGTCTTTTTATTATAATCAGGATCAATCTTTTCTACAGACATTTCATAGAACATTGATACCTCTATGTCACACTCTACACAGGTGACAACTCTATCCATCGGTACGATAAATGACCTCTCTCTAGAGAATTTCATCCAAGGGGATACTTTTGCACCCACTCTGGAGTCCATAGTAACCTCTTCAACTACTATAGGGTTTTCAAGAACAAGATAGTTTCCGTTCTCGTCGTTGACATACGTTACTTTAGACAGCACTTCTTCACCTGTCACTATTTTGAGTGCTCCTAGGAATTCTTCTTCAGGCATATCTATTTTGTTTTAAGGTTGACATCAATAAATTCATAATCGAATGACTCTTCATTGTATATTTTAACACGTTCAATCAGATGATTGAGAGTATAGTTGCGACGACCTCCTTTTGAGATGTCATCTGCTATATCATATAGTACAGCTTTGGTTTTGTTATCTCCTTTACGGAGTACACGTCCTATAGACTGTAAATTCCTTATCCTCGACTTGCTTGGCGACGCAAAGACAACGTTGTGTAAGTTCCTAATATTAATACCAGTACTAAAAGTGCCATAGGATGCCACAATAATAGAATCTTTAGTAGTCTCAGCGATGCGTCGTGCCTTCTCCCTGTCTTCTGTGTCTACTCCTCCATAGATCAGGAAGGTTTGTCTTGAATCCTCTACTTTATTATTTATCAGTTCAAACAATGGCATGCCATGTTTCTCTACGTAGTTGAATAATACTAGAGTGTTGCCTTCTAGATCACATACAAGGTTACGAATGAACCTATTGCGACCCGCGTGGGAGCATAGGTACTCCATCTCATCTTGGTAGGTATCAAACTCTTGATACTCATGCTTTAACATGAGGACTTTGATTTCAAATTCAGACAGGTGTCCTTGTTCGATAAGGTTCTCAGTCTTGGTGACCTTGGCACACGTACCAAACACACCCTCTAAGACCAGTCTATTGGTCTGTAACCCATCTAATGTACCAGTAAACCCTATTCTATACTTACAGTCATGTAATTTACCCATGATACCTGTAAGAGATTTAGCTTTGAACTGGTGTGCTTCGTCTCCTATGACAGCACCGAACTCATTAAAGTACTTTTTAGGTAACTTATAGATGGATTGCCATGTAGTTATTATAACATCTTTCTCAGAAAATGGGGTCGCCCCGCCATATACCTTGTGGCAATGGTGCTTTGCGTTCCAACCATACTCTCTAAAGTCCTTATACATTTGCTCTACAAGGGACGTAGTAGGCACTACAATGAGAGTTTTGAGGTCTTTCTTACCAAAGTACCTACAGAGGGCATATATCATAAGACTTTTACCACTCGCAGTAGGTGACAGGAGGAGTCTCCTCTTGAACCTCATTGCTTCATAGATTGCTTGGTACTGATAGTCCCTTACTTTGTGAGGTAACTGTAGTCCCTTAACGAATGCCCCGACAGCAGCGGGTGTAACAAGGTCATCCACTTCTTCTGGAAGTCCATAGACATCGTTGTCGACGAATTTGTATGGGTATCCGTGCTCCTGTAGAAAAGTTGTAACGTAAGGTAGCAAGCCAGCATATATTTCACCTGTAGCTGGACTGAATAATTTGATTTTTCCATCCCAATACCTCTTTTTATAGGCAGACATAAATTTTGCTTGAGGCACCTCGAAGGTGAACTCGTCTGCCAATTCATATTGTACGTGGGGTGGGCAATCTAGTGTGAGATATACTTCGTTCTTCTTCTTGATAAGGACATCAGACATCGTAACCCTTCAGCATTTTGGCAAACTCAATCGCATTCTTAATCATAAACGATTGATTGTTCACAGCCGTTAGTATACTCTTAAGAGTATCAATCATCTGGTTATAATACTTCAGCTTGAACACAGCCTTCTGGTATTTTTCATCCGAATCTATGTAGATAGAGATGTCTGTTTTTAGAAGTTTAGTAGGAAATGGCTTGGTTGACTTTCCAGTATAAAATTCCCAGAGTTCACGGTAAAGTGACTTAAGTTTTAGTTCATGCTCATCTCTGAGCATAGTTACTTGATTAAGTAATTGAAGATATTTAGCATGTTTCCTTGGTATAGCAAGGGAGTCATGATCTAATTTTTCATCATCAAGTTTAGAGTCCTCTTTCCACATGGACTCAATCATCTCAAGGTTCATACTAAATGTCCTGTTGTATTATATATTAAACTTTATTACCGTCGTTATCCTCAAATTCTAATAGGGTATACTGAAAGGTGACATCTGCTGTTACGTAGTCAATGTCAGTAGGATCTGCTGAGAACCTCACACCACTGAGTGACACAGGGAATACATCCATGAATACTGTAGTGGTAATAGTATTAAAGTTACTGTCTAATACTAATAGTCTAGCATCTGTAGTTGCTTTTCGGAAGGGTTCTTGTCTACCAACCTCTTTCTTAACACCCGCAAGGTAATTAAAAAACTCTTCTTCCTCCTTTGGATTGGATAAACCTTTCATCCATTTGTATATTTCATAATAATTATCCATGTTCTCGTTAATCAAGAACGTTAGATTAAGATCACCAAAGGTCATCTTATCACCTGGCGTGTTATATGCTTTAACTCTGGTCTCTATTTGTCTAGAACCTATGCTTATTTCTGGTAAGTTGACAGTCTGACAGAAAAATTCTACCGTAGGTATCCTCTCTATAAGAAACTTAAACCCAACTGGAGATAGAAAGTTCTTACTGTCAGGTGAAAACATCGCGTTTGAGGATGTCATTCCCAATACTCATCTAATACATCTAATACATTATTTAGGATCATCTGAGCTGCTGCTCTCTCGTTCTCATTCCAATGAGGGTACCACTGATGGCGATGAAGTCCATCCTTCATCCTCATCACCTTCGCGGTCATTGCTACTTTGTTCACTCTACCGTTCATAGTATTATAATTTAGCATAAAAAAAGGGGCGAAACGCCCCTTGTAAAGTTATTTCAGTATATCCTGATACAGGATTACATAAGGTTAGCAACTCTAACTCTTCTGTAGTAAGCGTTAGCACCAATGTTTGTGCTGTGCTGTGGATCAGAGTTTGTAAGTGCTGTAAGTCCCTTAGCGAATGGGTTAAGAACCATTCCGTAACGAGTTTTAAACCCGATACGTGGCTGGAATGTATCCTGACCAATCGCTCTGTACATTTGTAGCGGAACGTATGGGCAGTAGAATAATCCTGCGTCGTATGCGTTAGTACCTTTGTATCCAACAACGTAGTATTGGTCAGCAGATACGTTTGCTGAGTAAGGGTCGATGTACACTTTGAATCTTCCGTTGATTGTACCAACGAATGTGTTTCCTGTGTCATCAATCTCGCCAAGTCCACCAACTGCTTGGTTGATACCTGAAGAGTAGTCTAGAACACCCGCCATAGCAAGAGCAGAAGCAACATCACTAGAAGTGATGATTACGTTACCCTTTCCTCTACGAGTCTCTAGTGCGATTGCGTTAGCATCTCTTTCGATCTGGAATAGTAGACCTTTGAATTTCTCAACAGACCATCTTCCATTTGAGTCAACGTCTAAGTCAAATACACCTGCATTTGCTGTGTTAACCTGAGCACCAGGTTTAGCACCTCTGTATACAGTACGTACAACTTCTCTGTTGATTTCAGCAAGGATCTCAGTAGAAAGAATGTTTGCTAGTTCAGACTCGGCATCTAATCCGTGGATTGCTTTCAAGTCTTGAGCAAGTTCAACTGAGTAGTCTGCTCTTAGTGCTCTACCTTTAGCTTCAACAGCAATTCTGTCGATGCTAAACGCCATTTCCATGAACGCTGTAGAAGTACCTTCTCCTAATGATTCAAGTTCAGAAGATGTAAACTTGCTTGAAGCAAGGTCATAGTTACCTTCTGTTGTACCACCACCAGTAGCATCGTTGATAAGACCTGGGTTCTTTTCAGATGTTGCTGTTGGAGGTGTACCACCTTGAGTACCAGAGAACTGTGCGTCTGGCTCATCGAAGAATGCCTCGTTACCTGTCTGGTTAACGTAGCGTGATCTCATTGCGAAGATCAATCCAGTAGGACCATTCATAGGCTGAACACCTGCGATGTCATAAGCAATAAGCTTAGGCATAGCACGACGAATCAAGCTAATAAGAATTGGGTCGAAACCGAAGTTAGCACCACTACCAGTAGTAGGAGTGTTGATAGGACCTGCGTTAGTAGGTGCCTCTGTGAGGATATTCTTTTCCTCACGCATGAACCTTTCTTGGTTCTCTAGGAGTTGTGCGGTAACCGCTTTACGATAGTTATCCTTTATCTCAGGAAGACCATCATGCTTTAGTACGGGATTCCACTTCTCCTGTAGTTTTTCTGTATTGAACATTTTAAAATGTTAGTTTAAGAGAGTGAATTAAATCCTCTTAGCAAGTTGCTCGACATATGATGCCATGCTCTCACTAATTGATTCAAGTTGTTTTTCTGCCTCTGGTGCAGATTCTTCTGAAGCAACCTCAGTCACGGTCTCTGCCTTTGGAGCACCAAAGTATGATTCCTTGATCTGACCTAGCTTCTCACGGTACGACTCGTCAGATTTGAACTCGACTGCATCGGCAAGGGATTTAAACTTATCCTTCTGTGTCTCTGCGAGACCTCTGGTAAGTTCACTCAAAATCTCATGTTTACGATAGGTACCCACTACCTCGTGAAGTTCGACGTTCTTCTTAACCTGTTCGTTAAGTCGGTCTTCCATTTCATCTATTTTCTCGCTCATCTCAGCAGCAAGATCCAGTTTATCATCTGGAACATTGATGTTTGATTCGATGAACAATTTCCTTAATCCTTCCATGAACGTCTCAGTGACTTCAGTGCGGAGACCTTGCTCTACTGCAAGTTCGTTCTCCTTGAGCCACTCATCGCAAGCGTACTGGAGGAAATTCTCTACGCGACTAGCAAACTCATCCTTGATAGATTCAACTTCTTCAACGAATTTGTTAGCTGCTTGCTCCTTAAGGGAGTCAATCTTTGCTGCGACTTTTGCGTCAACAGCTGCTTCAAAGACAGTCTTTGCTTTTGCTGTGAACTCTTCATCTAAGTCAGCACCCTTAAGTACTGCTGCGATGTCTTCACTGCTGTCTTCAGTAACCGCTTCTCCTTCGACTTCCACGTCGTCAAAGATTTTAGCTGATAAAGCACCAGGCATTGATGATGATGCACCAGATGGTTTCATCTTCAAGGTCTTGTCTTTCTCTACTCCTACAGGAGCTGCTGCTTTTTTACCAACGTTATCAGGACCTTCAGGTTTTTCCTTAGAAGAACCACCTACCTCAATGGCATCGTTCTTTAGGTCTGACTTTTGTTGTGGCACAGCACCACCAGTAATGGCAGTATTGCCTGTTGCTGCGTCTTCAGAAACTTCGGTTTTTGGTTCAGATGCTTCCTCAGCTACAGCTTCAGTTGCTTTCTTTTCCGCGATGAGTTTCTCAAATTTTTCATCTATTGTGGACATGGTTTCTCCTACGAAATAAGATCTGCGGTAATTTACTATTTTTATTTATAATTTATATACTTCTTAAGAAAGTCGCAAACGCGGAAATCTTTCTCTCTTGAAGTTCTTGTGGATTTGGTGCGTTGTCAATAGTAGCCTTAATCTCTTCGATTGTACGCTCCTTGACTTTGCCATCTACAGTGATCCACTCACGCCCTTCGTATATACCTTCTACAAATGCATCAGGTGCTGAAGGATCTGCTACGATGTCCGCAGCAGTGGATAGAATGAAGTCATCTGCTACCACAGAACAACTACCTTCTTTCTTGATTGAACCGAGACCTCTAGAAGAGACTCCCAGTTGTACGCCCTCGTCTAGCAATGACTTAGCGATTTTACCCATGGGTGTTTCCATAAGTTTTGCCTTACCTATGAAGTTAGTTCCTTCTGGGTAAAGTTCAACAATTTTATGTGACACTCTATCTAGGTTAAGTGTAGGACCTTCTGGGTGACCTAACTCACCTAAAGCTCTACCTCTGTTAACGAACTCCTCATTATACTTTGACACCTCACGATTCATGGTATCGAACTTGTACATTCTACCATTGCGGTTGGTGATCTCAGTTTGTAAGAATACTCCTTTGATATAGGTTGATTTCTTACCGTCTTTTTCTTCGGTAAGAACCTCTATATCATTGTTCTGTTCCGTTATCAGTTTCATCAGATGGTTCCTCTAATTCAGCGGTAGGGTTTTCTAGTGCCTCTGGGTCAGGTTCCACTTCACCCTCATCGGGTACATGCGGAAACATCCTGTCAGCAACACCTTGCTTACTAGCGTCTACTGCCATAGCAGCTTTCACTTGTAGCATGTCTTTGAGTTTTCCCAGAGCATCAGCCTGGTCGTCGTTCCAAAGCAAATCAACGAGTTCTCGTTCTTGTGAAGGCATAATAAATGTGTTACGTAATGTTATTTATTACCATTCCCACTTTTAGCAGGGGTTCTGGTACTACCAGAGGGGTTAGTGGTACCCTTTTCTTTGGTAGATTTTATCTGAGCTCTCTTCATTTCTTGATCAAGTTCCGCATTTTGTTTTTCGTCATCCATGGCTTGATTATCCATAGCAACTGCATCTAATGGGTCAATGATTTTACCTGAAGAAATATCATCCTTCATCTGTACGTCAAGTTCTTTTTTCTCGACTTCAGACTGACCGAGTATGTTTGTACGTACATACTCAGTTGAGAAGTAACGTCCCATGTATGGTTCCATGGCAGTGATTACATTCAACTTCTCGTTTAACATTTCAATATTCTTAAGTTCTGTAAAGTGATTGTCATATAAGTAATCGTACTGTATATGCTCCTTCATATCATCCCAGTCCTCTGGTGTGATTACACCTTTTAGAATGAGTTGAGTCTTAAGAATGTCTTGGAACATCTCACTAAATTTCTTGCGGAGTTTACCCACAAACTTAGTGAACTTCAGTTCATCACGCATGATCTCTGAAGATCTTCCAATGTTAAATGCTTGTCCTGATTCTAAACGACCAGCTGGTACGTTCAGTGCCTTATAAAGTTTAGTTTGGAAGTACTGGATGTCCGTAAGTTCTCCAAGATTTTGTCCACCTGGTAACGTAGTGATCTCAGTTCCTCTACCGCCCTCTCTTCTGGGTAACCAGAAGTCTTCGAGCATCGACATGTATTTTCTGTCATCTCTAATCTCTCCTGTATTGGCATCGTAAACGAGTTTGTTTCTATAGCGACTCATTACCTCACGTAGGTACTGCTCCGCTTTCACCTTTGGTAGGTTTCCTACATCAATGTAGAAAATTCTACGCTCTGGTGCTCTTGATATCCTGTAGATAACAAGAGAGTCCTCGATCATCATGAGTTGATTAAGAACTTTGATTGCCTTATGTAAGTAAGACAATACTATATTCTTATTAGTATCAAGGATACCAGAGGTGACATATGTTATAGCATCTTTAGCAATCTTTATACCACTATTTGCGGAGGTGTTGCGTAGTCCTTTAGGGTTGTATATAAAATATTCATCTACCTTTCCGTAGTCTAGTGACTGGAACTGGTCTGCTGTCTTTGGAATCTTGTTGATCTGTCTGACCTTTTTGATCTTTTGTGGATCTACATAGCGGAGTTCGAGTATACCATCTTGAGGTCTCTTCAAATCTATGACCTTATGATAATACAAACGCCCATCAATGTACCATCTACGGAACATCTCATGGGCTTTAGTATCAAATCCTATTAAGTTTTTAATATAATCGAACTCGTCTCTAATCATATTTTTGACAGAATCACTGACATCTAAGTTTGCCAGATCAATCTGTACGGGCGAATCGTTCTGATCTGTGACGATTGCCTCTTGTATAATGTCTTCAATTGCACTGTCTACTTCAGGGTGCATCGCCATCATGCGATACTTAACCACCATGTCGTACTCAGTTTTAAAGTTACCGTCTAAGTCAACGTAGGTTCCATGATAACCTCCCGCAATGAAACTGGTAGCACCGTCTTCATTCGTGGGGGCGACAGGAGAAGGAGCACTCTTCTTTAACTGCTCCTCCCTACGTCTAAACGAGAATCCGAATAACTCTGCCATAATATTGTGTGTTTGTACCTACTATTTAGTTAGCTTGAACCAACCCTTTTCATAGTATTTTGTCCAATAGATGTCTCGAAGTATTGGTAAGCAAACTCAACATCGAACTCTTCGTAAGAATCGTTGTTGTCATATGCTAGTGATACCTGTGAAACAGATACTGGGAAACCTTTCACTAATTTGTATTGACGGATGTCTTTAAATTGTGTTGCGGATCCGTTGAACTTATCCATCTGTGTCACAGTGATATCCTGTAATACAGCTTCCATTGATGCAGATGCTGTGTTAGCGTCTACAGTGTTGGTTAGTTCAATCCACTTCTCATAAGCACCACGGAGTTTAAATGCGTCATCCATATAGAATGTAGCAGTCCATGATTCAAATGTTCTGTCACCAGGAACCTTGATAACTCTACCACGGAAAGGTAGTTCTACTGTTCCTACTGTAGATGCAGGAAGAGCAGCACTCTTACACATGTATGTCTCAAGACCATCTTCGATGTTTATTCCTGATGGAAAATTATGTGTTACAGAGAACAGGTTAGGTCTAACTGCTCCCTTAATTCTACTCTGGAACTCTAATACGCCCAGTGCTTTGGTTTCAGCCATTGTTTAAGATCTCCTTGGGATTACTTCCTCGAAGCTAACACCAGTACGTGTAGCAACAAAGGTTAGTGTGATGAAGTTGATGGAGCGAGCAGGCTTGATGTATATCTCAGCGATGAACTCGTTCTTATCAATTAAATCAGGTGTGTTGTTGGAACTATCACATACAACTAAGAAGTCGGTGATACCACGACGTGCTTGAATGTCACGTAGGTATGGTTCGACAACATTGTTAAAGTTGTTTCTAGTAAATTCGTCATTTAGTTCAAACAATACTCCCTTCGCAGCATTTCCTATTGTCTTCTCTATGACGAGGAAGAGACGACGGACGTTGATGCGATCAAAGGCAGATGGTGAAGCGAGAGCTGTTTTGTCACCGAATAGTACGATACCTTGACCAGGAAGAGATGTGATAGGATTAATTCTCTTCTGATATAGTGTATCTCTTTCGGATTTTTTAGGTGAGTATGCTAGTTTAATAGCATTCTTGATTCCACCTCGGTTCAATCCTGCGGGAGAGAACCATGGATCTCCGTTAGCAGTGGTGCTAGCACATAAGCCAGCAGTGTCACCGTTACATGGGATCCATCTATACTTGTCAGCGAAGCGGTCATAAAGATACTTCCAACCACTATCGAAGACAGCGTAAGACGTTGATGCAAATGTGTCGAAGAACTCAACTATGTTAGTTGTTTGTGTACCACTGTCTGATACTCCAACTACGTTTGATTTATCTGGAGAGATAAACGCTACACAGTCTTTTCTTGAATTTACAATACTTATGAGTTTGTTTGCTTTTGCTTTAGACTCAACTTCGGATGCTCCACCGCCACCCATGATTAGGTAGTCAATTTGTACTGTCTCAGGATCAGCAAAGTAGTCATACCCTGCGATAATCTCTGCTTGAGTTAGTGTGAAGTCATCAGCACCACCAGACATTGTATATTCTTTCTCACCAAGAATATCAAATGCTGTAGTAGAGTCGCCACCTACGTTAGATGCGTTAGCAAATGCGTTACCAGATACATCCCAGATTTCCTCATTGTCATGAGAACCCCAGTAGATGTAATTGGATTGATTGAGGATTACCTCTGGATAATATACTAAAGAACCTTCGGCAGACTTACCGTCGCTTGCTTTAGAGACATAGAGAAACTTCTCAAGAACTGTGTTAGGTGTTCCTGTTACTCCACCGTCAACGTCGACTACAACGATGTGCATCTCGTCGCTTGATCCTCCGCGTTCAGCAACATGTACTGAAGTGCCAGGTTGGGGAGCCACTTGATTCCAGTTCAAGGTAGGTGTAATCATCTGAGCATCATACCAGTGAACTGCTGATACGATTGATAGGTCAGGGTTAGATCCGTCGTCAACTAGATCTGTTGTTGTCCATGCCCCACCTGAGATCCAGATGATGTCAACTGTAGTACCGCTTACATAGTGAACATAAGCAGATTTAGATCCAGTAGTTGTTTGGATTGTTGATCCTGCTGTTACAGATCCAACGAATGAACCTGAAAGTGTTAACCTTTGGTTAGCACCTGAGTCGATAACTACAACTTTAATTGAGTTACCTACACTACCAACTGATCTAGAAGCATAGTCCCATGCTGCTGTACCATCGTAGTAGTTACCTTCGTAATCTTCTACGCTGTTGATTGTAAGTGATGTGCCACCTACGTTAGCAGTTTTTAATGAAGCACCACTAGCACGTACTACATCTAGTACGCCACCGTATGCGAGAAAACTGGATGCAGCGAACCATGTTTCATAGTTGCTGTCATTTGGTTCACCGAATTTAGATAGTAATTCTGATTCTGATGAGATTCTTACTGGTTTATTAACTGGTCCTTTTGCGAAGGCACCCGCTATTGCCCCAACGTTAACTTCTACTGTCTCAATGGATCCAAGGGTCAAATCCCTCTCTTGAATTACCACTCCTGGTGAGAGAAGTGTGCTAGCCATGCTTGGTACTCCTGATGAATAATTTCAATTTGTCTAAAAATATTTAGGGAAAGTAGCTTTTCTACCGATAGTCCCACATATATGAAACGTCACCATACTCGTCTGTGTTCCATTTAGAGGTATCCCTGTCACTACCGTCCATCTCAAGTGACCATACACTTCCTTTCTCATCTACAACTGTTTCTTCATCGTCTATACCATTAAGAATGAACCCAAATGGTGCCATGTCTTGCTCTATCTGGTTCTTCTGCTCTTCGTAGATCCTGCGACGGATGTCTTGATCTGTTAGTTCTTTAAAATATTCCTGTTGTACTAACCACGCAAAGATAACCAGACACATAACAAGGTCATCGTTATATCCTTCGTCTGCCTCAAATGATTGCTTGTTTTGTATGAATGTAGTCAGCTCAGATACAATGTTATAGTCGTTTACAATTAGTTTATCATCCTCTATCAGTGTC
>Ga0208878_1000587_pt1 | contig 12608 bp, 9 predicted proteins | sample Knorr_S15_td_Sur_FD_185600 | JGI IMG/M metagenome (GOLD analysis project Ga0208878, IMG submission 185600) | Marine microbial communities from Southern Atlantic Ocean transect - Knorr_S15_td_SurfaceA_ad_5m_LV_A (SPAdes) (version 2) | ecosystem: Environmental > Aquatic > Marine > Oceanic | place...
AATTACCTATCAATTCATTATGATTAACTTCTTCAGTCAAAAAACTAGATAGATCATCCCAAGTGATTTCAAAATTCTCTTTATTTAAATTTATTTGGATTTCCTCAAGATATCTATTGATATTTCCAACGCCAAGGTTATAGGCAGCAAGTGCTATTGAAATCGTATCACCAGTTGATGTACCGAAATTTATTTCATCAATTAACTTTGCTATATAACTTGCTCCTCCATTAATGCTTTGAACAGGATCCAGTCTATTGTCTACTCCCAAAGATTTAGCGGTTGGAAGAGTTAACATCATCATGCCTTTAACCTGAGTTGCAGACCTAGCTTTTGGATTCCATTGAGATTCCTGAAAGGCTATTGCTGCCAATAATTCCCAGTCAAGATTATTCAATTTTGCAGCTTCTTTGAATTCATCAATATAAGATAGAAGTCTCTCTTGATAGAGAAGATTAAACTTATCTTTTTCAAATTCTGATAGGTTAGATAATGACCAAAGTTTTTCCTTAGTATTTGCACATGAACTTGATAATTGTTCATCATTGAGAGATTGATCAGAACAACTGAACATAAAAATCATAACTGATAAAACAAAAAAAATAGTTCGATTAATTCTTATCTTTTTTATCTTTTTAATTTGATTCACCTCTATAATTAAAACCACAATATTTTAGAAAAAGTTCAGTGTCAAAAAGTTTTAACTTGTTCCTGCAAGGTCAATCAAGTTTTTCTAGCGCCCAATTATCTCGTTTAAAAGCCAAGCTTAAAAAAAATCTAATTAGTAAGATTTCTTTGACCGCAAATGATTATTTTTTGATCAAATCTGAAAAGGCTATATATGCTGATAAGTTAAAGGAAGTTCTTCATGCAGAAGAAACACTTAAAGACTGCTCTTTCTATATTGGTGCACGTCTTGGGACCATTTCGCCATGGTCTTCTAAGGCCGGCGATATTTTAAATAATATTGGTTTTGATCAATTACGAATTGAAAAATTTGTCGGATTCAATTTAGTAGGATTTGAAATTGATGATTTTCAGTTAGAAGCAATTTTTGATCCAATGACTCAATCTATATTTCAAAAACCTCCGCTTGAATTTTTTGATTCTTCTTTATCATCTAAAGATCAGCGTGTCATAGATTTTTGTAATAAAGGCATCGATGCTTTAAAGACCGCAAACTCAGAATTGGGATTAGCCCTATCAAATGATGAAATAGAATATCTAGATATTTTCTATTCAAATGAAAAACGAGATCCAACTGAATCTGAATTAATGATGTTTGCTCAAGCGAACTCTGAACACTGCAGACATAAAATTTTTAATGCTGATTGGTCTCTTGACAGTAACAAGGTTGAATCGTCTTTATTTGATTTGATAAAGAAAACAAGCAAAGGAGATAAGCCCCATCTTATTTCTGCTTACAAAGATAATGCTGCTGTAATAAGCGGCGAGGTTTCGAATTTGCTAGAACAAAATTCTAAAGATGTTTATAAATTCGAGTCTCAATTAATGAACTCTCTAATAAAGGTAGAAACGCATAATCATCCAACGGCAATTTCTCCCTTTCCAGGTGCTGCTACAGGTTCTGGTGGTGAAATTAGAGATGAGGGTGCTACTGGCTCTGGAGCCAAACCAAAAACTGGCCTAGTCGGATTTAATGTATCAAACCTTAATCTGGATGACGGTAACATGCCTAAACAGAAAGCTCCTTTTCCTAATAGGATCGCATCTCCAAAACAAATAATGATAGAAGGGCCGATTGGTGCGGCAGCATTTAACAATGAATTTGGCAGACCTTGTACTTTAGGTTATTTCAGGGTTTTACAAACAAAAACCAATAAAGAAAAAAGTGCATACGGATATCACAAACCAATTATGCTTGCAGGAGGAATCGGGCAGATTAAAGATGCTTACAGCTTAAAGGGAGGCATAGATCATAATCACTTGGTAATCGTATTGGGTGGCCCATCCATGCTTATTGGTCTTGGTGGCGGAGCCGCTTCATCAGTTTCTTCAGGAGAAAGTGAAGAGGAATTGGATTTTGCTTCTGTTCAAAGAGGCAATGCTGAAATGGAGAGAAGGTGTCAAGAAGTCATTAATACATGTATTTCAAAGAAAGAAAATATTATTAAATTTATTCATGATGTTGGTGCAGGCGGTCTCTCTAATGCAATTCCTGAGTTAGCAAAAGATACTGGATGGGGCGTTGATATAGATCTGGGAAAGGTTCCTGTTGCTGATAAAAATATGACCCCAATGGAAATATGGTGCAATGAATCTCAAGAAAGATATGTTTTGGCTATTCATCCTGATGATCAAAAAGTATTTGAAGATATATGTAGTCGCGAAAGATGCTCCTATGCAATTGTTGGAAAGACTATTGAGGATCAGTTTGTTCGTGTAACAAGCCCTGATAGCAGCTTTATGCCAGTGAATGTTCCTTTGGATATGCTTTTTGGTGATCTGCCTAAAACAAAGATTAATGTTTCCTCCGAAAACCCAAAAAACTTTTATGATTTCGAAGCAAAAGATAGTTTAGAAAAAAATATTCTTAAAGTTCTAAGGCATCCTACAGTTGGGTCCAAACAGTTTTTAATCACCATTGGAGATAGAACAGTAGGTGGTTTGATAGCACGAGATCAGATGGTAGGAAAATATCAGGTCCCGACTTCAAATTACTCTATGGTGAACAACTCCTTCACTGAATATCACGGCGAAGCAATCTCAATGGGAGAAAAGCCATCAATTGCAATTTCGAATCCAAGCGCTTCAATGCGTATGGCTCTTGCTGAGTCAATCTTTAATCTAATGAGTGCGCCAATAAAATCATTAGATCGCGTTGTATTATCGGCTAATTGGATGGCTGCTTGTGGGAGCAATAAAGATGACTTGGCATTGAGGGAGGGTGTAGAGGCTTTATCAAAGATTTGTTGTGAGCTGGATATCTCAATCCCTGTTGGAAAAGACTCTTTATCAATGAGATCAAAATGGGTTGAAGAGGGACAGAATTTTGAAGTTAAGTCTCCTTTAACTGGAGTAATATCAGCAATGGCTCCAGTGATTGATACAAGGCTGGCAATCACTACAGAATTAGAGTCTTGTTCTAATGATTTATATCACATCAAACTTACAGATAAACAAAGAATGGGCGGCTCAATCCTTGCAATAATTGAAGATCAGCTGAGTCTAGAGACCCCAGATGTAGAAAATGCTAAACAAATTAGAGAGCTATTTAATTTGATCCAAAATGAAATATTAAATAAAAAAATAACAGCTCTACATGATATTTCCGATGGAGGAATGCTTGCAGCTTTATGTGAGCTATCTTTTACCAATAAAGTTGGTTTAGATATTTTTCTTTCTACATCAGATGAACAAATTCATAGTGAATTATTCAATGAAGAGCTTGGCTTAATCATTCAGTACAAAGGAGAGGTTGATGAATTAAGCAATAAACTTTCAGAAATCGGCTGCTCAATTGAAAAATGTGGAGTTACTTCCACGGCTTATGAGCTTCAGATTTTCGATAGGAAAATGAAAAATATTTTTAGCTCCTCATGTGTTGAACTTGAAAAAGCTTGGCAGGAAACCTCTACTAAAATAAGAATGGAAAGAGATAATCCAGTTTGTGTTGAGAGTGAAACTAATACTATTGAAAAGTTTGAAGATTTAAGCCTCATTTATAAATCAGATTTCAAATATGCTCTAGATCTGCCAGAAATAAAAAAAGGCATAAGACCAAAAGTTGCTATTCTAAGAGAGCAAGGAGTGAATGGTCATATTGAGATGGCAGCTGCATTCACTTTGGCAGGCTTTGACGCAATTGACTTACATATGCAGGACCTTATAGATGGCTCAATGAATTTAGATTCTTTCCATGGGTTTGCAGCCTGCGGTGGTTTTTCATATGGTGATGTTTTGGGAGCTGGAGGAGGCTGGGCATCGAATATTAAATTCAGTGAAAACCTTCAGGAAATGTTTTCATCTTTTTTTGAAGATCAAACAAAGTTTGTTTTAGGCGTATGTAATGGATGCCAAATGCTTTCACATCTAAAAAACTTGATACCAGGAGCAAATCATTGGCCAAGATTTGTTCATAACGAATCAGAACAATTTGAAGCAAGACTAAGTCAAGTAAAAGTGGGTGACTCTGATTCAATATTGCTTAGAGATATGAGAGATTGGATGATGCCAGTTGCTGTTGCGCATGGCGAAGGAAGAGCTGTGTTCGAAGAAGACTGCATTAATCAATTGTATGCATCCAAACAAGTAGCAATTAATTTTAGTGATTCTAGTGGCAATTGCTCTAATGATTATCCGATTAATCCAAACGGCTCTATTGATGGAGCCACTGGATTTACTGCAGCAGATGGCAGAGTAACCATTATGATGCCACACCCTGAAAGGGTTTTTCGAATGGCCCAGCTATCTTGGCATCCTAGGAGTAATGACAATTACTCGCCATGGATGCAAATGTTCATCAATGCATATAAATTTACTCAAGATGTATAAATTAATTTTTTTTGTTCCGGAGTCACACCTTGATAAAACAAAAAAATCCTTGTTTAAGATTGGGTGTGGAGTTCAAGGTAATTATAAAAATTGCGCATGGGAGGTAAAGGGCAAAGGACAATTTTTACCAACAGAAGATTCAAAACCATATATCGGTAGTGAAAATGTTCTAACTTTTGTTGATGAGTATAGGGTAGAAATGTTGTGTCCAAAAAATCTTAAAGACAGAGCTGCAAATACACTAATAGAATCTCATCCATATGAGACACCTGCATTTGAATTTATTGCAATTGAGAATTAACCAAGTTTAATTTCTTCTTCTTTGTATTCAAAAGTATTAGTTTTGGAGTCTTCAAAGAAATGTTTGAGAGTTTTATAAACCGTTGGGAAAGCTATCTCATCCCAAGGTATTTCATCTTCAGTGAATAATGCCACCTCAGAGCTTTCAGGAGTAGGGCCAAATTTGGGTTTAGTTAATTCAGCAATATAGAAATAATGTAACTGACTAATATGTGTCAGACTAAATAGAGTATATGGTTGAATAATATTTATATCCGCTTGAGTTTCTTCTTTAGTCTCCCTAATAGCTCCTTGCTGAAGGGTCTCGCCGTTCTCAAAGAAACCTGCCGGCAATGTCCATAATCCTAGCCTTGGCTGAATATTTCTTTTGCAAAGCAAAACTTTGTCTTCATATTTACATAAAGCTCCTACAACAACATTTGGATTGGTGTAATAAATTGCTCCGCAGTCATCGCAGCAATATCTTTTTAAATTATCACCAGCAGGAATCTTAAATTGAATGTTTTCGCTTCCGCATTTTGAACAGTATTTCAATTCTTCTCCTAACTAAAGAATTTATTTGTATAAATAGTTAAAATTATCAAATGATAAAGGACATCAAGTATAAACTAGATTCTGAAATACGTGAAAGACCATCAGGACAACCGCAGGCAGCAGTTCTAATTGGTTTGCTTAACTATAATCATCTTAGAGATAATCCTGAGATTATCTACACGCAAAGGTCAAAATCCATGACCACACATTCAGGCGAGGTTAGTTTTCCTGGAGGCAAAGTAGAACCAAATGATAAAGATCTTTCTCATACAGCCTTAAGAGAAGCAAATGAAGAAATAAATCTAAATAGCAAGGATGCTTCATTACTCGGTCAAATGAATTACCTTATATCTAGACATAAGATTGAGGTAAATCCGATGGTTTATGAAATTAATGCAGAGCAGAAATTTAGAGCAAATAGCGAAATTGCAGATATTTTCACAGTCCCACTTAATTATCTGCTAGATCTTAAAAATATAAAAAAGGAGAGGATTGATAGACATGGCTCCACCTGGATGGTTCCAACTTGGGAGTTTAATCATCAAAAGATTTGGGGACTCACTGCAATGATAACTGTAAATTTTTTAAACTTATGTTTTGATGCAAACATAACAATTGATGAGGCTGATTCAGCATGATTATAGAACTAGACGGAAAAAAACTTTCTACTGACGGGGATGATTTTTGGGTGGCTCCAAATGCAACAGTAATTGGCAATGTAATAATGGAAAAGGATTCGAGTATTTGGTTTCAGTGCACTATAAGAGGTGATAATGAGCCAATAACCATCGGAGCAGGCAGCAATATTCAGGATAATTCTGTTATACACACAGATCCAGGATGTCCTTGCACCATCGGTAGCAATGTTACGGTTGGTCACATGGCCATGCTGCATGGTTGTCAGATTGGTGATGGAAGCCTCATCGGAATAGGAGCAGTAATTCTAAATAATGCAAAAATTGGCAAGAACTGCATCATTGGTGCAAAAGCTCTCATCACTGAGGGTTCAGTAATTCCTGACGGATCTCTGGTTATGGGTATACCTGGAGAAATTAAAAAAGAGTTGGATGCCGAGGAACAAAAAATTCCTCAACTTAATGCAGGTTTTTATGTTGAAAATTACAAGAGATATAAGGCACAAGGAATTTAATGCCCATTGAAGAAATAAATTTTGACTATGTTGATGAAAGCACTAATTGTAAAGGTGTTTTATTTTTACCTGAAAGCTCATCTAGATGCCCTGCAGTTTTAGTAGCTCATACTTGGAAAGGCATAAGTGACTTTGAAATTAATAAGGCTAAAGAGCTTGCTAAGCTAGGTTATGCTGGATTGGCAATAGATATCTTTGGTAATGGCGTCAATGGTAAAAATATTGAAGAGAATCAAGCTCTGATAAAGCCATTTGTAGATAATAGAAAAAAATTTAGGGCTAGAGTTGCAAGTGCGATCAGCGCGATTAAATCACATCCATCAATTGATGGAGGCAAAATAGGGTTAATTGGTTATTGTTTTGGGGGAATGGCTGTACTAGAAATTGCTAGATCAGGATTGGATGTCTCAGGTGTAGTAAGTTTTCATGGTCTTCTTAATCGCTCTGAAGAACCTATAAATAAAATACATTCAAAAATATTAGTCCTGCATGGTGATAAAGATCCAATGGTGCCAAGAGATATCGTTCAGGATTTTTATGATGAGATGGATGAGTCTGATGCAAATTGGGAGTTTATTTCATTTGGCAATGCAATGCATGCTTTTACAAACCCTGAAGCCAATGATCCTTCTTTTGGCACTCAATTCAATGAGACAGCAAATCAGAGGTCATGGAATTCGATGAAATTATTTTTTGAAGAGGTCTTTTAACTTGAAAACGGCTGAAATTAGAAAGGCATTTCTTGAATATTTTAAAGCCAATGATCATATGATCATTGAGTCATCTTCTTTAGTTCCAGGCAATGACGAAACTTTATTATTTACAAATGCGGGCATGGTTCAGTTTAAAGATATTTTTTTAGGTCAAGAACAGCCAAAATCACTTAGAGCAACCTCTTCACAAAGATGTATCAGAGCAGGCGGAAAACATAATGATCTTGAAAATGTTGGCTATACACTTAGGCATCATACGTTTTTTGAAATGCTGGGTAATTTTAGTTTTGGAGACTATTTCAAGACTGAAGCTATTGAAATGGCATGGGACTTCTTAACAAATCATCTTAATCTTGAAAAAGATAAGCTTTGGATATCTGTATATCAGGATGATGATGAGGCGGCACAAATTTGGCTAGAGAAAATAGGCATAAGCAAGGAAAGACTAGTATTTTTAGGAGAAGAAGATAATTTCTGGTCAATGGGGGATACGGGACCGTGTGGACCATGCTCTGAGATCTATTACGATCATGGAGAAAAATATGATGGAACACCTCCAGGCTCAGATGGAGATGAGGGCGATAGATTTGTTGAAATTTGGAATCTGGTTTTTATGCAATTTAACAAAGATAAAGATGGAAAGATGCATAAATTACCAAAACCCTCAGTAGATACAGGCATGGGTTTAGAAAGAATTGCAGCGGTAATGCAAGGCGTTAATTCAAATTATGAGATAGATTTTTTTAAGAACATAATTTCGTCCTCAGAGAAACTGATTGGCTCAAGTGGTTCCGAGTCACATAAGGTCATTGCTGATCATATAAGGTCGGTAGCTTTCTTAATTTTGGATGGTGTTTTACCAAGCAATGAGGGTAGGGGATATGTTTTAAGAAGAATTCTGAGAAGGGCAGTTCGACATGGCTATAAGTTAGGTCATAGCAAACCTTTTTTGAGTGAGCTTCTAGAGGTATTGGTTAAGGAAATGGGGCCAGCATACCCAACTCTGAAAGAAAAAAGCTCTGATATAAAGACAATTATTTTCGAAGAGGAAGACCAATTCTATAGAACCTTAGCCAATGGAATGGAAATATTAAATGCAGAAATTAAAAAATCAAAAAACAATATTGTTTCAGGAAAAGTAGCTTTTAAACTGCATGATACTTTTGGGTTTCCCTTTGATTTAACTCGAGATGTTGCAAGGGAAAACAACTTTTCTGTGGATGAAAAGACTTTCAACCAAGAAATGGATAAACAGAAATCATCTTCAAAGGCGGCAAATAAGTTCAAACAAAATAAAATTTCAGTTGATGGACTTCCAGAAACTATATTTTTGGGTTATGAATCTTTGTCTTCTGAAGCAAGTGAGGTTCTTGGGCTTTGGGTTGAGGGCGAAACTCAAAAAACGGTTTCAAAGGAAGAAAATGCTCTCATTGTTTTAGATAAAACGCCTTTTTATGCAGAATCTGGTGGACAAATTGGGGATCAGGGCTTTATCTTGAATGATAATTTCAAAGCTAAAGTTACCGATTGTACTAAGCTTGGAAAAGTTTTTGTGCATGAGGTGGAAGTGACGGATGGAAAGGTTTCTTTAAATGAAAAAGTTTCTTCACAAGTAGAAACTCTTCACAGAAATCTATCGGCTGCACATCATTCGGCGACACATTTATTACATGCGGCTCTTAAACAAGTTCTTGGAAATCATGTTCAGCAAAAGGGCTCACTTGTTGGTCCATCAAAACTAAGATTTGATTTTAGTCATAAAAAAGCAGTGACTTACGAAGAGCTGATACAAATTGAAAACATTGTTAATGAAAAAATAGCAACGAATGCCAATACGCAAACCGAAATCATGAATCTGGATGATGCTATTGCGCTTGGTGCCGAGGCGATGTTCGATGAAAAGTATGAAAATGAAGTCAGAGTTCTTTCAATGGCAGATAATTTTTCTGTTGAACTCTGCGGCGGAACTCATGTTAATAATCTTGGGGAAATAGAAACCCTAATCATTACCAGTGAATCAAGTGTATCCTCAGGTGTCAGAAGAATTGAAGCATTGGTAGCTAAACCTGCATCAGATTTAATTAAGCATTCACTAGAAAATTTAAACGAGCTGAAAGAAAAACTAAAAGTTTCTGAAGATCAGCTCTCTTCAAGAATTGATGTGCTGTTAAGAGAAAATAAAGATTTAAAGAAGGGTAAACAATCCCAGACTAATTTAAAACCTAAGCCCAATAAAAAAAATATAGTTCAGCTTACTGAAATTCAGAGTTCATTGGGGTACTTAAATAGTTTAAAAGAAAAACTCAATGTTCCAACCGATCAATTGGCTGCTAAAGTTGACACAATATTAAAGGAAAATAAAGAACTTAAGCAGGTCAGCAAGTCTAAAGTCGATGCAAAATCTGAACCTACAGAATATAAATCGCTTTCGTTTAATGGGATTCAAGTTGAAGTTTATGAATTCGAATCTTCCAACATGCAGGATCTTAGATCAAATATGGATAAGGCTTTGGATGCTAAAACCGATACATGCTGTTTGATGCTCGGCAAGTCAGATAAAAATTATCTTCTTGTTACCGGTGTCTCTCAAGATTTAGCAGATAAAATTCCTGCTAGCGCATTGATTTCTAAAATGACCGAGTTGCATGGTGGCAAGGGTGGCGGCAGAAATGATTTTGCTCAAGGTGCTATTGAAGAAAAAAACTTCAAAAAGATTCTAAATTCAATAGATGATGTACTAAAATCACTTGCCTGATCCAGAGCTTAATATGAAAAATATCATTGTTCAAAAGTTTGGTGGTACCTCTGTGGGTTCGGTGGAACGCATATTGGCAGTGGCAAACATTATTAAAGCAGCTTATAAAAACGAATTTCCTGTTGTTGTAGTTTCAGCAATGGGTAAAGAGACTGATAGGTTGGTTATGCTAGCTAAAGGCATTTCAAAGAATCCAGAAAAAAGAGAATTGGATGCCTTGCTTTCGACCGGTGAAAAAGTTAGTGCATCTTTGCTAGCCATGCAGCTGAATGAAATGGGCATAAAAGCTAAATCATTTTCTGCAGCTCAAATCTCAATGAAAACAACTTCTCAATATTCGAAAGCAAAAATATTGGATATTAACTATCAAATTATCCTTGATTCCATTCAGAGCGGTTTTGTTCCTGTCATCACTGGTTTTCAAGGGGTCACTGATTCAGGGGATGTAACCACCCTTGGTCGAGGGGGCTCTGACACAACTGCTGTTGCCGTATCTGCAGCGATTGAGGCATCTAGGTGCGATATATATACTGATGTTGATGGTATCTACACCACCGACCCTAACCTTGTTAAAAATGCCAAGAAACTAGAATCAATTACCATGGAGGAAATGCTTGAGCTTTCTGGTCAAGGAGCAAATGTTCTCCAAATCAGGGCAGTTGAATTTGCAAACAAGTACAATGTTCCATTGAGGGTCCTTTCGAGCTTCAAAAGTGGATCAGGCACACACATCTTAAAGGAGGAATCAAGCATGGAAGATGCTGTAATAACTGGAATTGCTTACCAAAAAGATCAGACGAAGATTACGCTTCATGGCGTAGTTGATACCCCAGGAATAGCTTCAGGTATTTTAAGCCCAATTAGTGATGAAGATATTGAAGTCGATGTTATTGTTCAAAATGTTAGTGTTTCTGGAAAAACTGATTTCACATTTACCGTTGCAACCGAAGATAGCTCAGCAGCTGAAGCCGCACTCAATAATAATATGCAAGGCATCACTTACGATGAGATTATTGTCGATGAAAACATTGTTAAAGTTTCACTTGTAGGTGTTGGCATGAGGTCTCATGCTGGTATTGCTAGTAAGGCGTTTAATGCTCTTGCTGATGCCGGAATTAATATTCAAATGATAAGTACTTCTGAAATTAAAATTACTTTAGTAATTAGCCAAGATAAACTAGAAGATGCTGTTAAAGTATTGCATGATGCATTTGAACTTGAAAAATAATGTTTGATCTAATTATTAAGAATGGGAAGCTCGTCAACGAAGGCAAAATCTTCGAGTCTGACATTGGCATTAAAAATAAAAGAATTGAAAAAATAAGTTCTGATATTGCTGGTGATGCGTCTGAAATTATTGATGCATCTGATAAGTTTGTGCTTCCAGGAATTATAGATGATCAAGTTCATTTCAGAGAACCAGGTCTCACGCATAAGGGTAATATCCAATCAGAAAGTAAAGCCGGGATTGCTGGCGGTGTTACAACTTTTTTTGAGATGCCGAATGTAAATCCTACAACAACTACCAGGGATAATCTTCAGGCAAAATTTGATCTTGCTGCGACCAAATCACATGGAAACTATTCCTTTTATTTTGGTGCAAGCAACACAAATATTGATGAGATTAAACAGCTCGATCATAAACTTGCATGTGGCTTAAAAGTATTCATGGGTGCATCAACTGGAGATATGTTGGTAGACAACCCAGATTCTTTAGATGCAATTTTTAGAGAGTCTCCAGTGACCATTGTTACGCATTGCGAAGACACTCCAACAATTCTTGAAAATGAAGAGCAATACTCAAAAAAATATGGCAAAGACTTGGATGCCACGTTTCATCCCCTTATCAGAAGCAGGGAAGCATGTCTTAAGTCTTCAACGCTTGCACATGGCTTAGCAACCAAGCATGGATCAAGTCTCCATATTCTTCACTTAACAACTGAAGATGAGCTATCACTCTTACAAAGCGGAGACCTTGGTAACAAAAATATTACCGCTGAGGTATGCGTGCATCATTTATTTTTTGACGAATCAGCTTATAAAGAAAAAGGTAATTTCATTAAATGCAACCCAAGCATAAAATCATCATCTGATAGGCTCAGTCTTTTGCAAGCACTAAAGGACGATAAAATAGATATCATTGCAACCGACCACGCGCCTCATACCTTTGAAGAAAAAAATCAACATTATGTTGATGCTCCAGCTGGGCTTCCCTTAGTTCAACACTCCCTTCAAGTTTTATTAGACTTTTATCATCAAGGGATTTTTTCTTTAGAAGACATAGTGACAAAGACAAGTCACAACACAGCAAGACGCTTTGATATTAAAGATCGTGGCTTTTTAAGAGAAGGCTATTTTGCTGACATTGCCATTGTTGACACAGAAAAAAAATATAAGGTAACCAAAGATAATATTTTGTATTTATGCGGATGGTCGCCCTTTGAGGACCATGAATTCAAAGGTGCAGTCACTGAAACCGTGCTTAATGGAGAAATTGTCTACAGCAATGGAAATTTCAAGAATCATTTACCTATTGGCATGCAAATAGAGTTCAATAGATAAATTCTAAATATTTTTTTATCTTAGGAATGAAGCGTTATAATTCTTTTTCCGGAGAGGTGGCTGAGTGGTCGAAAGCGGC
>Ga0208878_1000588_pt1 | contig 12603 bp, 10 predicted proteins | sample Knorr_S15_td_Sur_FD_185600 | JGI IMG/M metagenome (GOLD analysis project Ga0208878, IMG submission 185600) | Marine microbial communities from Southern Atlantic Ocean transect - Knorr_S15_td_SurfaceA_ad_5m_LV_A (SPAdes) (version 2) | ecosystem: Environmental > Aquatic > Marine > Oceanic | place...
TAAGACTTCCATAGCAGATTATATGGTAATTGCCTCGGGTACGTCTTCTAGACATATTCAATCACTTTCAGAGATATTATTAAAAGAGTTACAAAAAAATGGAGTTTCTAAATGTAAAATGGAAGGTAGAACAAGCCATGATTGGAAACTAATTGATGCAATAGATATTATAGTTCATATTTTTCATCCAGAAAAAAGAAAGTTTTATGATTTAGAAAAAATGTGGTCAGAACCAATAGCTAAGGATAGATTAAGTATATGAAAAAAATATTATATAGTTTTATAATTACTTTGTTTTTTACCTTAAATCTTTCAGCTAATACTAATAATGAGGAGCTTTACAAAAAAATAGATTTATTTGCCGAAGTACTAGACAAGATAAAAAAAGAGTATGTTGATAAGGTGGACCAATCTGAGCTTATAGATGATGCTATTAATGGAGCACTTCAATCTTTGGATCCGTATTCCGCTTACATGAACCCAGAATTTTTTGATAGTATGCAGACTGATACCAAAGGAGAATTTGGTGGTTTAGGTATTGAGGTTGGTATGGAAGCAGGAGTAGTAAAAGTAATATCTCCAATTGATGGAACACCGGCATCTAAAGCAGGTATCAAAGCTGGCGATTACATTATAAAAATTGATGGAACACAAGTTCAAGGTAAGTCATTAATGGAAGCTGTAAAATTAATGAGAGGTCCAGTTGGATCGGAGATAAATTTAACTATAAGACGAAAAGGTAAAAAAAAGGCATTTATCAAAACTATTAAAAGAGAGATTATTGAGATTAAATCTGTTGAAGCAAAAATCATAAAAAATAAAATTGGTTATCTTAGATTAAAGGCGTTTAATGAGAACAGTAGCAAGCAACTTATTAAAATAATCTCAGGTTTTGAAAAAAGTGAAAAGCCAGTTGGATACATTCTTGATTTAAGAAATAATCCTGGGGGTCTATTAACTCAAGCAATTCAGGTTACTGATTTTTTTCTTGATGAAGGGGAGATTTTATCTACACGTGGTAGAAAGGTAACAGAAAATAGAAGATTTTTTGCAAAAAAAGGAGATAAAGTAAATGGGAAGCCACTAATAGTTTTAATTAACAACGGGTCTGCTTCTGCATCAGAAATAGTTGCTGGAGCACTTAAGGATCACAAAAGAGCAATTATTTTAGGCAGTTCAACTTATGGTAAAGGTTCTGTTCAATCAATTATTCCTCTAAATAATGGTGGGGGAATAAGAATTACAATTTCAAAATATTACTTACCTTCTGGAAAATCTATCTCGGAGGTAGGAGTAAAACCAGATATTTTTATTGATGATGAGGCAGATGATTTTCAGATAGATACTAAATCTGATAGTCAACTAAATTACGCATTAAAACTATTAACTACTTAAATGACCGAAAAAATATTGCCGATGAGAAATGGTGTTGGGGCAGTTGTATTAAATAAAAATAATAAAGTTTTTGTTGGTAAAAGAATAGATAATCCAGGTAAATTTTGGCAAATGCCCCAGGGTGGTGTTGATGAAGGTGAAAAATATTTTGATGCGATGAAAAGGGAGCTTTTTGAGGAGACTGGTATTAAAGATTTTGAAGTGATTAAAGAAATTGAAGGTATGACAGAATATGAGTTGCCAGATTATCTATTAGGAAAAATTTGGAAAGGTAAATATAGAGGTCAGAGGCAAAAATGGTTTGTCATAAGATTTTTAGGGCATGATCAAGATATTAACTTGAACACTAGTAAACCAGAGTTTATTGAGTGGAAATGGACAAATATTGATGATCTTCCAAGTATAATAGTAGATTTTAAAAAAAAACTTTATATGAATTTGGTTCCAAAAATTAAGTTAATTATTGGTTAATTTTCAAAAGCGTATCAACCTTATGTGACAGAATATATTTTGCTTTGTCAGTCAAATTATCTTGGGTTAGCTGATTTTTACTTTCTTCAATTATTTTAGATATATTTTGTTTTTTAATATTTTCTAGAGATGTAATCGTTGATGAAAGTATTATAAGAGTATTATTTGAAAATTCTACCGTTCCCTCTTCAGCAAAAAATTGACTTTGCTTGCTTCCTTCAACTTTTATTATACCCGGCCTTAAAAAAGTTATCAGTGGTATATGATCTACGAGAATGGTCATCTCACCTTCAAAAGACGGTATTGTTACTGAATTAACTTTTTCAGAAATTAGAATACTTTCTGGAGAAATTATATCGAGATTGAAATTTTTTTCCATTTATGCGGCAGCTTCTTTTGCCATTTTTTCAGCTTTCGCTATAGCTTCCTCAATTGATCCCACCATATAAAAAGCAGCTTCTGGTAAATGATCGTACTCGCCTTTACATATGGCATCAAAACTTTTTATTGTAGAGTCTAAATTAACCAACTTACCTGGAGTACCAGTAAATACCTCGGCAACAAAAAATGGTTGTGAAAGAAATCTTTGTATTTTTCTAGCTCTTGCTACAGTCAATTTGTCCTCCTCTGAAAGTTCATCCATTCCAAGTATAGCTATAATATCTTGTAGAGATTTATAAGTTTGTAAAATCTTTTGAACTTCTCTTGCTACTCTATAATGCTCTTCACCTACAATTCTAGGATCTAAAATTCTAGATGTGGAGTCCAATGGATCAACCGCAGGATAAATACCTAATTCTGCAATTTGTCTCGATAATACAGTTGTTGCATCTAAATGTGAAAAAGAGGTTGCGGGAGCTGGATCAGTCAAGTCGTCTGCGGGAACATAAATAGCTTGCACCGATGTAATTGATCCTTTCCCTGTTGTTGTAATTCTCTCTTGTAAATTCCCCATATCTGTTGCCAAAGTTGGTTGGTAACCAACTGCAGATGGTATTCTACCTAATAGTGCTGAAACTTCTGAGCCTGCTTGAGTAAATCTAAAAATATTATCTACAAAAAATAGTACGTCTTGTCCTTCTTTATCTCTAAAGTATTCTGCTACTGTTAATCCTGTTAGACCTACTCTTGCCCTTGCTCCAGGAGGCTCGTTCATTTGACCATATACTAAGGCAGCTTTAGAACCCTTGCCCTCAGGTTTTATAACACCTGACTCAATCATTTCGTGATATAAATCATTTCCTTCTCTTGTTCTTTCTCCAACACCTGCGAAAACAGAAAATCCTCCATGAGCTTTTGCAATGTTGTTTATCAATTCCATAATAATTACGGTTTTGCCAACTCCAGCTCCTCCGAATAATCCAATCTTTCCACCTTTTGAGTATGGTGCCAGAAGATCAATAACTTTAATACCAGTTTCTAAAATTTCTGTTTCAGTGGACTGATCTGTAAATTTTGGTGCCTCTCGATGTATTGGCCATTTCTCTTTTGTCTTTACTTCTCCTTTTTGATCAATAGGCTGACCTATAACATTTATAATTCTTCCTAAAGTTTCAGGTCCGACAGGTACACTTATTGGTGCACCAGTATTTTGAACCGCGTCACCTCTTTTTAGACCCTCTGTACTATCCATTGCAATTGTTCTTACACTATTTTCTCCAAGATGTTGTGCAACTTCCAAAACCAGTTTGTTTCCAGAATTGTCTACTTCTAATGCTGTTAAAATTTCAGGTAATGCGCCATCAAATTGAACGTCGACCACTGCCCCAATTACTTGAACGATTTTTCCATTTTTACTCATTTTATAAACTTTCAGCTCCAGATATTATTTCAATTAACTCTTTTGTGATAGCTGCTTGTCTGCTTCTATTGTAATTAATTGTCAACTTATCTACTAAATCACCTGCATTTCTTGTCGCATTGTCCATAGCCGTCATTCTTGAACCCTGCTCACTCGCTGAGTTTTCCAAAAAGGCCTTAAATATTTGCGTAGATATATTTTTTGGTAGTAAATCATCTAAAATTTCATCCTCATCAGGCTCAAATTCGTATGATGAGACTTCTTCATCCTTTTTATTTTTATTTTCAACTTTAGCAGGGATTACTTGTTGTTGTTGAGGAATTTGTGAAATAACATTTTTAAATTTGTTATAAAATATGAAACATTTATCGAATTCATTATTTTTAAATAATTCAACTATTTGTTTACCGATTTCTTCTGCATCTAAAAAAGATAATTTTTTTTTATCTTTTAAGTTAATTTTTTTAATAATATATTGATTATAATCTCTTTTTAATTGGTCAAGGCCTTTGGTGCCAACGGTAATTATTTTCAAATTTTTAGAGGATTTGATAGCTTCGTCAAAATATTTTTTAGCTAATTTACATATATTTGTATTAAATCCACCACAAAGTCCTCTATCAGCTGTCATAACAACACAAAGATGCGTTTTATCCTCTCCGGTACCAACCAGAAGTTTTGGCGCATTAGAAGGATCATTAATTGCTTTACTTAAATTCTGGATTATTAAGTCCATTTTATCACTGTAGGGTCTTCCTTTTTCAGCCATTTCTTGTGCTTTACGAAGTTTTGCTGCAGCAACCATTTTCATAGCCTTTGTTATCTTTTGAGTGGACTTTACACTTGAAATTCTTTTTCTTAAATCATCTAGGCTTGGCATTATTTTTTTTCAAAATTAGATTTTTTATAGTTTGTTATAACTTCTGTTAAAAGCTTTTCAGTATTCTCTTCAATCTTTCCAGTATTTTGAATTGATTCTAATATTTCAGGTTTTTCATTCTTAATTAAATCTAATAAACCTTTTTCAAATGATCTGATTTGATTATTTTCAATAGTATCTAAATAACCTTTTACACCGCAATAAACTGTTACAACCTGTTCTGCTACTGTCATTGGGCTGTATTGATCCTGCTTTAATAACTCAGTAAGCTTTGAACCTCTGTTTAACAATTTTTGGGTTGATGCATCTAAGTCAGACCCAAACTGAGCGAAAGCTGCCATCTCTCTGTATTGTGCTAACTCCAATTTTATTGAACCTGCAACTTTTTTCATTGCTTTGGTTTGAGCTGCAGAACCAACTCTAGAAACAGACAAACCTACATTTACTGCAGGTCGTATACCTTGATTGAAAAGTTCAGTTTCTAAAAAGATCTGGCCATCAGTAATTGAAATAACATTTGTAGGAATATAAGCAGATACATCACCTGCCTGAGTTTCAATAATTGGTAAAGCAGTCAGTGAACCACCGCCATTATCATCATTTAGCTTTGCTGCACGTTCAAGTAATCTACTATGCAAATAAAATACGTCACCAGGGTATGCCTCTCTACCTGGCGGACGTCTTAATAAAAGTGACATTTGTCTGTAAGCAACAGCTTGTTTGGATAAATCATCATAAATTATTAAAGCATGCATTCCGTTATCTCGGAAAAATTCACCAAATGTGCATCCTGTGTATGGTGCTAAAAATTGCAATGGGGCAGGATCAGACGCTGTTGCTGAAACAACAATTGTATAATCCATTGCTCCAGCATCTTGTAAAGTTTTGACTATTTGAGCAACTGTTGATCTTTTTTGACCGATTGCAACGTAAATACAATAAAGTTTCTTTTTTTCATCATCTGACTCATTTATTTTTTTTTGGTTAATGATGGTGTCTACTGCAACTGCAGTTTTTCCGGTTTGTCTATCTCCAATTATTAATTCTCTTTGTCCTCTTCCTACTGGAATTAAACTATCAATTGCTTTTAAACCTGTTTGCATAGGTTCACCAACAGACTTTCTTGGTATAATTCCTGGAGCCTTAACTTCAACCCTTTTTCTTTTAATATTTTTATCTAAATTTTCTTTACCATCAATTGGATTTCCCAATGCATCAACTACTCTGCCAAGCAACTCTTTACCAACAGGTACATCAACTATTGCTCCGGTTCTTTTAACTGTATCACCTTCTTTAATTGATTTATCATCTCCAAAAATAACAATACCAACATTGTCGTTTTCTAGATTAAGAGCCATACCTTTTGAGTTGTCCTGAAACACAACCATTTCACCAGCTTGAACATTGTCTAAGCCGTAAACCCTAGCAATTCCATCTCCTACGGAAAGAACTTTTCCAATTTCTGAAACTTCTGCTTTATCTCCTAAATTCTTTATTTGCTCTTTTAAAATTTTAGTAATTTCCGATGGATTTATGTCCATTTAACTCTCCAATAATACTTTTTTGTAATTTGCCAATTTATTTTTGATAGAAGTATCAATCATAAGACTACCAATTTGTAAAACAACTCCTCCAATTAAACTTTCGTCTATTTCTGATTTAAGCTTAATAGTTCCTTTTACATTTTCAGAAATCTCTTTTTCAATTTCAGAAATAGTTTTATCATCTATCTGTCTTGATGAAAATAAATTTGCACTTATTTCACCTTTTTTATGTGAGACTAGTTTTAAATATTCTTCAATAATTTCGCTTACAAAAAATATTCTTTTTTTGTCTATTAAAATAAAGAAAAAGTTTTTTATGATTTTATCAGCTTTCATTGCATTTAATATTTTCTCAAACACTTCTTTTTGACTTTGGTTTGTGTTGGTTGGGTTTTTTATATAGTTTTTTAAATTATTGTCTGAATAATAAATTTTCAAAAAATTGCTTAGACTTGAAACATACTCATCAGTTTTATTTGCTTCACTGGAAAGCTCTAATAATGCCAGAGCATATCTTTGTGATATTCCGCCAGAAAATGATTTATTGTTGCTCAAAGTAGTTCCTATATGATTGTGTTAGAATTAATGAGATTTCGTATCATAGGAAATTGCTCTGTTCAAGTGTGATTGAAACGCATATTAGCTAAAATTTAGAGGGTCTACATCAACTGTAAGTTTAATTTTTTTAGATAAATTAATTTTTTTAAGTATTTTAGCTATATCTTTTTGTATAAAAAGATTGTTTCTGGATCTTAAAAGCAATCTAGTTCTATAATTATTTTTAATTTTAAATATAGGGGAACTTACTGGTCCCATTACTTCTGCATATTTTAGAATAGATAAATTTTTTTTAATTTTTTTAGCTTCTAAAATTCCATCTTTTTCATTTTTTGATGATATTATTAGAGCTATAAGTCTTGTAAATGGCGGAAGATTTTTTTCTTTTCTCAAATTTATCTCATCTTCCAAAAACTGAGCAGAATCATTTTCTAATATATTCTTAAGAGTCTCATCCGAAGGATTAAAAGTTTGATATATAACAAGAGAGTCTTTGCTAAATCTACCTGCCCTTCCACTTAATTGATTGTATAATTGAATATTTTTTTCAGTCGATCTTAGGTCAAAACCCATCCCTGAAAAATCAGCATCTACAACTACAATACAGTTAAGATTAGGAAAGTTAAATCCTTTTGAAATTAGTTGGGTTCCAACAAGAATATCAATTTTATTGTTTTCTATATCTGAAAGTAAGTTTTTAGTTTCCTTTTTTTTATTAAGAAAATCACTAGATAATATTTTAATTTTTTTTTCAGGAAAGATTTGTTTCAGTTCAGCATAAATTTTTTCGATACCTGGACCGTACATTTGATAATCACAATTAGTTTCTGTTTTTTTACAATTCGAGTTTAGACTGGATTTATATCCACAATGATGACACATAGCTTTATTTATATGTTTGTGAAAAGTTAAATAAATTGAGCAATTGGGACAATCAAGTTTTGAGCCACAAGTCTTACAAATTATAAATGGTGCGTAACCTCTTCTATTCAGGAAAAAAAGAACTTGATCTTTTTTTTCAAGATATTTTTTTACGAAATTAATTGTTTTTGGATCCAACCAAATATTTTTTTTCTTTCGATCTAATTTAAGATCAACTACCTCAGCATTAGGAAGAGAGAAGTTTTTATATCTTTTTTCTAGTTTAGTGAAATTATATTTTTTATTTTTAACATTATTGAATGTCTCTAATGAAGGAATAGAGGTAGAAAGTAAAACTGGAATATTCTCTATTGATGCTCTTGAGATTGCCATATCTCTTGCATTATATCTAATACCTTCATCTTGTTTATAAGATGAGTCATGTTCTTCATCAACAACTATTAATCCTAGATTTTTAAATGGTAAAAACAATGATGATCTTGCTCCAACTACTAATTTAATTTCACCATTAATAATATTTTTCCAAATAATTCTTTTATTTTTTTTTGTTATTTTTGAGTGCCAAATTGCTGGTTTGAAGCCAAAGTAATCTTCAAATCTTTGATTAAATTGATTTGTCAAAAAGATTTCGGGTAGTAAAACTAAAGATTGTTTTCCTCTTAAAATATTTTCTTTTATTTTTTCAAAATAAACAATTGTTTTACCTGATCCAGTAATACCTTGTAATAAAGTTGTACTAAATTTATTGCCCAAATTATTTATGTCTTTCAAACATTTTTTTTGTGCTTCATTTAAAATAAAATTTTTTTTAATTTTTAGACTTTTATCAAAAGTTTCCTTTTTTTTTGAAAAAAAAGACTCATCACCTAGACACATCTTCAGCACCATTCCTTTTGGTGCTAAATTATATAAAGAGAACCAATTAATGAATTTTACCAACTTGTCACTCAACGATACTGATTTTTTTTCTTTGATATCTTTTAATTTAAAATTTTTATTTGTATTTTCTTCTTTATCCCACACAACCCCGATTTCTTCCTCATTTCCAAAGGGAACTGAAACAATAGATCCAGTTTTTAATTTTCCAAATTTTTTAGAAAGATAGGTATGCGGATGATCAAAAATTCTTGGTATAAGAACTGGTACTTTCATTATTAAAAAAAAAATTACTTAAAAATGAATAGGTCTTTTTTCAACTGCTAAAGCAGCTTCTTTAATTGCTTCAGTATGAGTTGGATGAGCATGACATGTTCTTGCGATATCTTCAGAACTTGCACCAAATTCCATCGCAATTGCCATTTCAGCAATCATATCTCCACTATGTGGACCTATTATATGTACGCCCAAAACTTTATCAGTTTTTGAGTCAGCTAATATTTTTACAAATCCTTCCGTTTCATTATTAACTTTAGCTCTAGAATTTGCCATAAAAGGAAATTTTCCAATTTTATAATTTATGTTCAGTTTTTTTAATTCTTCTTCAGTTTTTCCAACAGCAGCAACTTCTGGTGTTGTATAAATTACTCCTGGGATAACATCATAATTAACATGCCCGGATTGACCTGCAAGAATTTCTGCAACAGCTATTCCTTCTTCTTCTGCTTTGTGGGCTAACATCGGTCCTTTAATTACATCTCCAATTGCAAAAATATTTTTAATTGAAGTCCTAAATTCTTTATCAACATCAATTCTGCCCTTTTTATCCTTGTTTATACCGATCTTTGAAAGATTTAGACCTTCTGTGTAAGGCTTTCTACCAACAGAGACTAAAACTTTTTCACATTCAATTTTGTTTTTATTTTTGGTATTTTTATCTTCAAATTCAACAATAACTTTATTTTTTACATCCTTTACATTTGTAACTTTGTTGTTTAATAAAAATTTTATACCTTGTTTAGTTAAAATCTTTTGAAACTCTTTTGAAACTTCTCTGTCCATACCTGGTGTAATATGATCCAAATATTCAATTACTGTTACATCAGACCCTAGTCTCGACCATACAGAACCCATCTCAAGACCGATATAACCACCTCCTATAACGACCATGCTTTTTGGAACTTTCTCTAAGGATATAGCTCCTGTCGAAGAAATTATATTTTTTTCATTAATTTCGATACCTGGTACAGAACTTGATGATGAACCAGTAGCTATGACAATGTTTTTAGATTTGTATGAGGTTTTTTTTCCGTTTTCGTATACAACCACATCATTTTTTGAAAATAAAACTCCTTTACCTTTTATATAAGTGACTTTATTTTTTTTAAATAGAAACTCAACACCTTTTGTCAATACTTGAACTGATTTGCTTTTATTCATCATTATTTTTTTCAAATTTAATTTCACTTCTCCGACTTCTATACCAAGATTATTGTAATCTTTTTGTGCTTTTTTATACATGTCTGATAGATTCAAAAGACTTTTAGATGGAATACATCCAACATTTAAACATGTACCTCCAAGAGTTCCTCTTGACTCTATACAGCCTGTCTTAAGACCAAGTTGCGCTGCCCGGATCGCACAAACATAACCTCCGGGTCCACCACCAATTACTAATAAATCAAATTGTTCACTCATAATTACTATTTATACATTTAAGAAAAGCCTTTGTGGCTCTTCTAATGAATCTTTTACGTTTTTTAAAAACGAAACTGCCTCTTTGCCATCAACAATTCTATGATCGTAAGATAAAGCTAGATACATCATGGGCCTAATTATTATTTCCCCATCTTTAACAACTGCTCTTTCAATAATATTATGCATACCTAAAACTCCTGACTGTGGAGGATTTAATATCGGGGTTGAAAGCATAGAACCATAAATTCCCCCGTTTGTAATTGTAAAAGTCCCTCCCTGTAAGTCTTCAATTGTTATTTTTCCATCTCTAGCCTTTTCGCCTAAAGATAAAATATTTTTCTCAATTTCTGCAAAAGACATTTCGTCTGGACTTCTAAGAACAGGCACTACTAAACCTCTATCTGTACCTACCGCAAAACTGATATTATAATAATTTTTATAAACTATTGTATCTCCTTGTATTTCAGCATTAATTGCTGGAAAATTTTTTAATGCTGCAACGCAAGCTTTCACAAAAAAAGACATAAAACCAAGTTTGGTTGAAAATTTTTTAATAAACTCGTTTTTATAATCATTTTTCATTTGTATTACTTTAGACATATCCACTTCATTAAAAGTTGTAAGCATTGCCGCATTATTTTGTGCCTCTTTTAATCTTTTTGCTATCGTCATTCTTAATCTTGTCATTTTAATTTTTTCTTCAGGTCCATGGGTTATTTTTCGTTTATTAGGCGCAGGTTTTGATCCCATTAAGTTTAGCAAATCTTCTTTAAGTATAACTCCATTTTTTCCTGTGCCTGCGATTTTGCTTAGATCAATATTCTTTTCATTTGCAATTTTTCTTGCTGAAGGAGAAACAATTTTTTCTTCAACATAATTATCACTTTTAACCTCTTCAGAAAGAATTAGTGGAGGCTCTTCTTTAATTTCTTCTAGAATTAATTTTTTTTCTACTTTTTTAGGTTTTTGCTCTATCGGTTTTTCAAAAATTTGAGGTGTAACTTCCTCTTTTTTTGGTGGAGGAGTATATTTTTTTTCCTCTTTCTCAACTTTTTGTGCTTTTTTTGCACCTATACTTCCAAGTAAAGCTCCTACTTCTACTGTATCACCTTCTTTAACAGAAATATTTTCCAAAACACCGTCTGATGGTGAAGGAACCTCTACATTTACTTTATCTGTTTCAAGCTCAACAATTGGTTCATCAGAGTCAACTTTTTCTCCAACACTTTTAAGCCATTTAGAAACTGTTGCCTCTGTTACTGATTCTCCTAATGCTGGTACAACTATTTTTTCTGACATTTGATTAATTAAACCTACCTACAACCTTTTCTAATATTTCTTTTTGTTCTGCAAGATGTTTGTTCAAGTTTCCTGTGGCTGGTGATGCCGCGGCATTTCTTCCAACATATTTTACTTTTTCACCTTTGATTTTAACGATTTCCAGTGTTCTATCTATATAATATTTAACAGTATTCCATGCTCCCATGTTCATCGGTTCTTCTTGGCACCAAATAAATTCTGCATTTTTGTACTTTTGAAGCTCCCTTCCTAAATGTTTTACAGGGAAAGGATATAGTTGCTCTACTCTTATAAAAACTATTTCATCATTTTTACTTTTTTCTCTAGCCTCTAATAAATCAAAATATATTTTACCTGAACACATAACAACTTTTTTTATTTTTTTATTTGTCTTTAGTTTTATAAGTTTGCTATTTTCAAGGTAAGCATGGTCTTCTAAAATTCTGTGAAATCTTGTTTTTTTTGTGAAGTCTTCAAGATAAGAAATACATCTTTTATGTCTTAATAAAGATTTGGGAGTCATAACTATTAATGGTTTTCTAAAATCTCTTCTCATTTGTCTTCTAAGTACGTGAAAATAATTAGCTGGAGTTGTGCAATTGACAACCTGTAAATTTTCTTGTGCACACAATTGTAAAAATCTCTCTAATCTTGCTGAAGAGTGCTCGGGTCCTTGTCCTTCGTAACCATGAGGAAGAAGCATTACCAGGCCACTTGCTCGTGACCACTTAGATTCACCAGAGGAGATAAATTGATCTATTACTACTTGCGCGCCATTTGAAAAATCTCCAAATTGTGCTTCCCAAAGAACTAGGGTTTCAGGCTCAGAAAGAGAATATCCAAACTCAAAACCTAGTACACCAAGCTCTGACAATAAACTATCAATGACCTCAAAACTTTTTTGTTTCTTAGATATATTATGCAAAGGTATATACCTATCATGATTATCTTGATTTCTTAATACTGCATGTCTTTGACTAAAAGTTCCTCGGCCAGAGTCTTGCCCAGAAAGTCTTACTGAAAAACCTTCATTTAGTAAAGTACCAAACGCCAAAAGCTCAGCTGTTGCCCAATCTATAGGTTTGTTTTCAGTAAACATTTTTCTTTTATTTTCTAAAATTTTTAAAAGTGTTTTGTGAATATTAAAGTTATTTGGTACCTCTGTAATTTTTTTACCTACATTAATTAGATCTTTTTTT
>Ga0208878_1000597_pt1 | contig 12499 bp, 14 predicted proteins | sample Knorr_S15_td_Sur_FD_185600 | JGI IMG/M metagenome (GOLD analysis project Ga0208878, IMG submission 185600) | Marine microbial communities from Southern Atlantic Ocean transect - Knorr_S15_td_SurfaceA_ad_5m_LV_A (SPAdes) (version 2) | ecosystem: Environmental > Aquatic > Marine > Oceanic | place...
TTTCAAACCGCAGAAAAAAGGGTCGAAAAGTCCTATCTGCATAAGGCCTTAAGTTGGCTAATTCAATCAAACTCTTTAACAAAAAAATGAAAGGTGATAACCCTCAGAGATTTATAATTGTAAAGCGTAAAGATTTTCCATTGGCAGTGATGAGAAATAAAATTAAAAGAAGAATTAAATCTATAATTGGTCAACAGCCTTTATCAGCAGGTGAAGATTTGTATATTAAAGTATTAAGGGGGGCGGACAAATCAACATACAGCGAGCTGAACAAAGACATTTTGAATGCTCTAGAAGCACAAAAATGAAAAAGGTAATAATTCTTCTAATACATACCTATCAAAAATATCTTAGTCCGATGTTAGGACATAACTGTAGGTTCCACCCAACTTGTTCTGAGTACGCCAAAGAAGCGATTGAAGCTCATGGGGTTTTTAAAGGGGGTTATTTGGCTAGCCTTAGAATTGTTAAGTGTGGTCCATGGTCGAAGGGCGGGATTGATGAGGTGAAGCGGTGAATTTTCGGATCTTGTGGTTGGTCTTGGTTGGTGTATTTGCATACCTGTTATTTTATGAGTGGTCTGAGGAATCTAAAATAAAGTCTGAGTTGGTGGCTAGTTCTAGAGTCACTCCAGAGGGGGGTGGTGTTTTTAGCGCTTCAACCACAACCATTAGCAACCAGAATATACAACTATCAATCGATATTGAAAGTGGTTCCATTGTTGGTGTAGAACTCAGAAAGTATCCAGTCTTCCAGGGTGAAGGTTCTCCAAATATAAGGTTGTTGGGCTCAGAGAACTCATTTAAATTTTATGCTAGAAGTGGTTATGGAAATAAAAGTATTGCTTATAAAGTTGCAGAACAATCAGTCGACTCATTGTTGTTGATTAGTGATGATGGGTCCCACTCAAAAGAATTTACTTTTGAAAAAGATTATGTTTTAAACGTAGTGGATCAAAACCTATCTGCTAGTTTGGCACCAGATCCATATGTTGCTCTTTACAGAACAGATGGTACTCCGCTTGATTCAAGGGGTGGTTTTTTTGAAGGTAGTTCATATGTGGGTGTGGCGTTTAACACGCCCGACGATCCTTACAAAAACTATAGGCTTAGGTCGATTGATCGTATGGTCAATTTTGATCAGTATGGTGGTTGGGTCAGCTTCATTCAAAAATATTTTCTCACCTCTGTGATTGTTGATCCTAACCAAAAGGCTTCGCTTTTTGTTCAGCCCCCCTCTGGTGATGCAGGCGTTTATTCTATGGGGGTTGTGTATAGGGATTTGGATATACAAGATCAACAAAACGGCGTATTGCATAAGTTATATTTTGGTCCGAAAATAAGGTCTGATTTAATGTCAGTGGCCCCTGATCTAGAGCTTTCAATCGACATGGGGTGGTTTTGGTTTCTTGCGCAGCCCCTTGTTATGTTATTGGTTGCAATTAATTCTTTTGTTGGAAATTGGGGTTTTTCTATAATTATTTTGACTGTTCTGCTTAAGTTGTTGTTGTGGCCGATCTCCGCAGCGGGTTACAGGTCTATGGCTAAAATGAGAGTGGTTCAACCAAAGCTTCAGGAAATACAATCACAATATAAAGATGATAGACAAAAGCTTGGAGTTGAAATGATGGCTCTTTATCGGAAAGAGAAGATCAATCCTGCGGGTGGTTGTTTTCCAATGCTTGTGCAAATTCCAGTCTTTATAGCTCTCTTTTTTGCTTTGAGAGAGGTTGTAGAACTTAGGCATGCTCCATTTTTATTGTGGGTGCAAGACCTATCTGCGCCAGACCCATTATTCATTATGCCTTTTTTGATGGCTGGATTAATGTACCTTACCCAACAACTTAATCCAACTCCACCCAACATGGATCCTGTTCAAATGCAGGTTATGAAGATAATGCCTGTGGCTATATCTGTTATTTTTATTTGGTTGCCGTCAAGCCTTGTTTTGTACTCTGTTGCAAATGCGGCATTCTCATTGGTTCAACAAAAAATGATGTACAACAAGTATGGTGCTTCCGACTTTAAAGCGCCTGGTGGCGGTTGACAGTCTAGAAAATGATTTATGCTCTAGCAACCCCAATGGGCAAGTCAGCACTTGCTGTCTTTCGGATTTCAGGCGATGGTTGTCATGCTTTAATAAACACAGTGCTAGACAAAAATATTCGTGCCTTCAATAAAATTTGCTTGAGAAGGGTAACTTACCAGAGCAACTTAATTGATGTGAGTACTGTTGTTTTGTACAAAAGTCCAAAGAGCTATACAGGTGAGGATATGGTTGAGATTTTTTGTCATGGTGGTTTTGCAACAGTTAAGCGCTTCATAGATCTTTTTACGGCTCTAAATATAAGAGAAGCAGAGCCAGGGGAGTTTACAAAAATAGCGGTTATCAATAACAAGCAAACTCTCAATGAAGCCGAGTCATTATTCGATTTAATTAACTCCACGACTGAGGCTGAAATGAATATGGCTCTTGGTGTAATTACTGGCAAGTTGTCAAGTGTGTTATTAGCCCTAGGTGAAAAATTAGATTCTTTAAGGGTTTTTGTAGAATCAATAATTGATTTTGATGATGAGGATGGTGTTGATGTAAATATGGAAGAGGTTATAGAAAGATTAGAGGTTTTACGATTAGAGTTCGGTGATTTAAAAAAACAAGCGTTCCAGTCGAGTAATATAGGAAAAACGAATGGGGTGTTGATGGTGGGTCCTCCAAATGTTGGGAAATCTTCTTTGTTTAATTGCTTGCTTGGTCAAAACAAAGCAATAGTATCCCCAAACCCAGGAACAACAAGGGATATGCTGGATGCTCAAATGTTAATTCATAAAACGACTTTCAATTTAGTGGATGCAGCAGGTATAAGAGACACCTCAGTTTTAGAGGAATCTTTGGGGGTGGATAAGATGCTTGATAGTATCAACAGTTTTCCTTTGATATTGGTGGTATGTGATCAGGAATATAAAACACAATTGGTGGGTTTGAAGTCAGTGATTCGTGATAATAATTCATTGGTTGTGAAAAATAAGTCTGATTTATGTTCAAAACAAGAGGATGGAATGTGTCTGGTCTCGGCTAAAACAGGGGAGGGGATTCCCAAATTAAAAAAAATGATTCATGAATTTTTTGCAAGCTCAGAACCTGCTATTGACCAACAGTTTGTTTTAAATGATAGGCAATTAGAATTGATCGATAAAGCAATGAATAATTTAGAGGTGTGCCAAAGTTTACACTCACTTGAATCTATTGAAATAATGGCTGAACACTTAAAGACAGCAAGAGGTTGCTTGAATGACTTCTTAGGGGAGCAATCAAGTGATGATTTGCTTGGAGAAATATTTAGTAAGTTCTGTATAGGTAAGTAAGAAAGATGTGTGAAAGATGTGTGTCTTTTTTTGGTGCACAAGATGTCAAACGTTTTCTCACATCAAATATATCTTGTTATACAACAGTTATCACCCTTAAAAGACCCCATTGATAAAGAGTATTTAAGACTTACTAACATAAAATAATGCTTATAATAAAAATAACAAAAATTATATTTATATTAATTAATATTTCTTATGTATAACGTTTTAGTTGTTGGTGGTGGTCACGCCGGTGTGGAAGCTGCACATGCTTGCTGGAGGATGGGGTTATCTTGTGCCCTTGTTACTTTGTCCAAACATACTATTGGTCAGATGTCTTGTAATCCAGCAATCGGCGGTCTTGGCAAATCTCATCTTGTGAAGGAGATCGATGCAATGGGCGGAATAATGCCATTGGCCACAGATATGTCTGGAATTCAATTTAGAACATTAAACACCCGAAAAGGACCTGCAGTGCGCGCCTTGAGAGCTCAATGTGATCGGGAGATGTACAAAACATCCATTCAAAGCATTCTGAAGCAAACCACAATCGAAATCTTGGAGGGGGAGGTGATTGATTTGGTGGTTGAAAAAGGAACTGTAATTGGGGCGTTGGTTGAAAACTTGGGAACAGTCAATGCTGAAAAAATTATTCTTACAACTGGAACTTTTTTAAATGGGGTAATGTACAGCGGCCAAACAAAAAAGTATGGGGGTCGACTTGGAGAAAAACCCTCAATACCTCTATCTAAAAGAATGTATGGCATGGGTCTACCAATGGGCAGACTCAAAACAGGCACACCGCCAAGAATAAAACTATCTAGTTTAAACCTTGAAGTTATGGATGAGCAGCCAGGCGATTTACCAACTCCATTTATGTCAAGCCTTCAAAAACAACACGCACACCCCAAACAATTAAGTTGCTATATCACAAGAACCTCAGCTACAACAAAAAAAATAATTGAAGAAGATCTGCATCTTTCAGCTATGTATTCTGGCCAAATACACGGCATAGGGCCAAGATATTGCCCATCCATAGAGGACAAGGTGGTTAAGTTTAAAAACAAGGATACCCATCAAGTGTTTATTGAGCCAGAGGGAGTTAATACCGACCTTGTATACCCAAACGGAATATCTAGCAGCCTCCCCATTGAAACACAAGACCAATTTGTAAGGACAATTACAGGCCTAGAAGACAGCGTTATTACCGAGTATGGGTATGCTGTTGAGTACGATTTCGTTGATCCAAGATCTCTTCATCAAACCCTTGAACTCAAATCTCTCAAAAACTTGTATCTAGCTGGGCAAATTAACGGCACAACCGGATACGAAGAAGCTGCCGCACAAGGGTTAATTGCTGGCATTAACGCATCCTTATCTATTAAAAAATCAACCCCGCTTATTTTAGACAGAAGCAAAGCATATATAGGAGTTCTTATATCAGACCTAGTTAGTCATGGCGTAACAGAACCTTATCGCATGTTTACTAGCAGAGCTGAGTATAGACTAATGTTATCTCAGGATACGGCCAAACAAAGGCTAACCCATATTGCACATGGTTTAGGGTTAGTTGACGAAGAAGACTTTATGCGTTTTGAATCGCAGGAGAAAACATACCAAAACTATGCAAAAAAAACTAAATGCAAAACGATAAGTTTTGGTGATGAATCCATGAAAGGGGAGACACTACTTAAAAGAACAGACATCAACACAAAAAAAATTACACAAATCATCAACCCAGACGCTGACAAAGCAGAGCTTTTAGAGCGCCTTATAACCGAATGTAGATACCAAGGATATATAGATAAGCAACAAAGAGAGATCAAACACAACATACATAACACCAAGACCAAAATTCCCAAAAACATATGTTATAGGGACGTTATTGGTCTCTCCAACGAGAACATAGAAAGACTTGAAAAAAACCAACCAGCCAACCTAGGGGCTGCCGCAATGCTTGAAGGCATCACACCGGCAAGCATAAATCTGTTAAGAATATTTATATCAAAACAAAAAAATGCTCAAAAAAGCCGAACAAGTTAATGCTTATATTGAGCTCTTACTAAGATACAACGCAACACACAACCTTTTAAAAAGAAACACAAAACAAGAAATTATAGATAACGACGTTAAAGATATACTTCCCTTTTACAGTGAATTTAAAAGCGCCGAAACAGTTTTAGATTACGGCTCTGGAGCTGGCATACCAGGCATCCTGTTAGCAATAGAGCACCCAAACATTAATTTTGTAATTGCAGAATCAATCCAAAAAAAAGCCTTTTTCATAAAGAAAGTAGCACAACACATTGGGTTGCTTAATACTACAGTTTTGCACATCAGGATATCCAAAGATACTGTATTGGAGCCGTTTGACATAATCACCAATCGTGCAGTTAGCACGACCAACACCACCATTAAAAACTCCAAACACCTTCTGAAAAAAACTGGTTTTTTCTTATTGTTTAAGGGAAAAGACAAAACAATAAACCAAGAACTAACAAACACGAATAGACGATATTTGATCATCAAGAATAATTTAATTATTAATAAAGAAAGAAACCTATTAAAGATATACAATGATTAATAAACGTGAAGATCATATCTATTTCAAACCAAAAGGGCGGGGTTGGAAAGACCACCACAGCGGTTAATCTTTCCCAAGCCATTGCTGCTACAAATCGCAAAACATTGCTTATTGATCTAGACCCACAAGGTAACGCGTCTTCGGCCTCTGGAGTAAAAAAGAAAAGAACGCTTTTTGACACCACGCTAGGAAAAAATATATCAGAATTGATTCAAACATCATCCAACCAATATGACATTTTAGCAGGCGGCGAAGACTTGGTTGCATTGGAGGCGGCTCTTCGCAAAAACCCATCCAAGGGCTATATAGCTACATCCCTTAAAGAGTTAAATTACGATTTTGTATTTATTGATACCCCACCCTCCCTAAACTCACTTACTTTAGATGCTTTAATTTCATCCGATGGCACTCTTATACCCCTACAATGCGAATATTATTCGCTTGAGGGGATAACATCTCTTGTTAACACGATTAACGAATTAACAAATTCAGGACTTACAAACAACAAAATATTTGGCATCATAAGAACCATGGTTGACAAAAGAAACAACTTAACAAAAAACGTATCAGACGACCTAGAACAACACTTTCCAGATTTGCTTTTCAATACACTTATTCCTAGAAACGTAAAGCTTGCAGAGGCTCCAAGCTTTGGACTTGCAGGCACCAACTATATGCCAGAATCTTGTGGGTCAAAAGCATATCTTGCTCTTGCTGGAGAACTACTCAGGAGGCTTGAAAATGTCAGATGAGGGTAAAATGAGCAAAGGTCTTGAGGCCTTATTAGGCGACGTTGAAAAACCAAACAATAACCTGGTCAAGAACATTAAAACCGAACAAATTATCCCCAACAGGTTTCAACCAAGAAAAAGTTTCAATGAAGAATCTTTAAATGAGTTAGCTGACTCCATCAAGCGTCACGGAATACTCTCCCCAATCATTGTTAGGGAAATCTCTTTTGACAGTTATGAAATTGTCGCTGGAGAAAGGAGGTTTAGGGCCGCAAACAAAAACAACCTTACTGAAGTGCCGTGCATTATAGAAAGTTTTGAGAATCAAGACTCACTGGAGGTGGCATTAATTGAAAACCTCCAGCGCGAGGATCTAAACCCGGTTGAAGAGGCCCAGGGCTATGATCGTTTAAAAAGAGAGTTTGGTCTAACCCAAGAGGACATATCATCCTTTACAGGAAAAGCCAGAAGCACTATAGCGAACGCACTCAGGATACTAAACCTTCCTCAGGAAGTTCTTGATCTTATTAGTGCTGGAAAAATTGACAGAGGGCACGCCAAGGTTTTGTTGTCTTTAAAAAACACAAAAGACATTATTAAACAAGCCAAAACAATATCAACTCAAGGCATTTCAGTAAGCGCACTAAACTCATCTATGCGCAAAAAAACTAAAAAACCTAACACCGATCCAGATATTCAGTCTTTGATAGAGGAACTTAGTAATAGTTTTGGACATAGAGTTTGTATTAGTCAAAAGTCAAAAAATAAAGGGCAAATAGAAATCATCTACACTAATACAGATGAACGGGAAATCATCATTGATAAATTAAAGACATTTAAAGGTGATTAGTCTTGTTTGATGGGGTATAAATTCCTATAATTCAGCCTGAAAATTATAAAAAAGCCATTAGCATTTTAAAATTAAATTTTCTACCGGTTTTAGCTTTAGCAGCGGGTTATTTATTAACCTCACTTATAAGCGCAACTGTTTGTTTGGCTGCCTTTGGATTTTTGCTAATCTTTTTACATGTTTGCAAAAACTTCAAGAGCGACATTTCGGCACTGATGCTTATATTTTTTCTAAGGTGGACCATTTTTTTAGTTGGATGCATGTTAATTTTAAATGATGACCCAGCAAATAAATTGATGGCTGTAGGAGTACTAATATTTATAATGAGTTTTACAAAACTTAAAGATACCCAAGGCAACCTCTAATGGCGAAAGCTGGCACAGAAATTACATCCACCTCATATATTGATCACCATCTAACCAATTTGATATGTGGTAAAACTGATAAAGGTTGGACTTGTGATCCATATTTGGCTGATCAAATGGGTTTTTGGAGTTTTCACGTTGATTCACTTGGCTGGTCTGTATTTTTAGGCTTGGTTTTTGTGGGCCTGTTCAAACTGGGTACATCAAGACTATCTTCGGAGGCGCCAAGCGGCCTACAAAATTTTGTAGAAATGTGTGTTGAGTTCGTGAATGAAAACGTCCAAAGCATCTTTACAAGCGCAAAAAACCCAATCATTGGCCCAATGGCTTTAACTGTTCTAATCTGGGTATTTTTGATGAATTTGATGGACTTGGTGCCTGTAGATTATTTACCAACACTTGCGGCAAACTTTGCCACGTATGTTGGGTTGGTGGATGCCCCCAGGGACGCATACTTTAAGGTTGTTCCAACAACAGATCCGAACATTACGCTGGGTATGGCGCTAGCTGTATTTATCTTGATAATTTTTTATAGTATCAAAATTAAAGGCTTTAAGGGTTTTATCTCTGAACTAACACTTCACCCGTTTGGTAAATATCTTATACCGGTGAATTTTATATTGGAGTTTGTTAATTTAATTGCGAAACCAATATCCCTAGGCTTAAGATTGTTTGGTAATTTGTATGCTGGTGAAATGATTTTTATTCTTATAGCTTTGATGTTGGTTTTTAACTCTATAGCTATCGGTTTGTTAGGTGTAGGACTTCATTTACTGTGGGCTTTGTTCCACATACTGATACTCGCACTACAAGCATTTATTTTTATGGTGCTAACCATTGTTTATTTAGCAATGGCGCATGAAACCGAGGATCATTAGTCCTCACACAAAGGAGAAAAAAGATGGAACAATCTTTATTATTCGTAGCCGCAGCAATCATTATTGGGCTTGGCGCTGTTGGAGCAGCGATCGGGGTTGGTGTTTTGGGTGGCAAGTACCTCGAGGGTGCTGCTAGACAACCTGAATTGATACCTTTACTAAGAACTCAATTATTTATTGTAATGGGTTTGGTTGATGCCGTACCAATGATCGGCGTTGGTTTGGGACTATACATAATGTTTGCGGCCTAAATGAATATCAACGCGACACTCTTAGGACAAACCCTTGCTTTCGTAATTTTTGTCGCGATTTGTTGGCGTTATGTTTGGCCTCCAATCATAGCAATCATGCAGGAGAGGGAACAAAGAATAACAGACGGTTTGGAGGCTGCAAAGAAAGCTAATGATTCGCTAGAAGAAGCTAAATTAAATTCAAGCGCTGAGCTTGAAAAAGCCAAACAAGAGGCTGCCATTATTATTGAAAAAGCCAACCAAAGAGCATCACAGATTGTATCTGATGCACAAACCAAGGCAGAAACAGAGGCAGAGAAAATTATTACCTCTGCTAACAAAACCTTAGAGGGCGAGATTACCAAAACTCGCGAAGCGCTTAGAAAGGATGTTTCAGAAATTATTATTTCTACAACAGAAAAAATTCTTGAAGAAGAAATATCAAAAGATAAGCATGAGAAAATCATAGTAGAGGCAGCAAAGAAAATATAATGAAGAAAGATCTTAGCCCTATAGCTAGACCATATGCCAACGCACTATTTCTTGCTGCATTAGATGCAAAACAAGAATCTGAAACCCACAACCATCTTGAGGCTGTTAAAGAAATTTTTAAACATAAGGACGTTGGCGCCCTAATTTCATCACCCGAGCTATCAAAAAAAGAGATCCTAACCAAATTATTTACATTGCTACCAAAAGAGGTGAATCTTTTTGTAAGGAATCTTCTCTCCACACTTTCAACAAACGATCGACTAGAAGCGCTTGAGGAAATATTTCGTATATACGATCAACTGCTTTCAGATCATCACAACAAACAAAACATTGATGTAGTTATGCCAATAGAGCTAGATAAGAACAAACAGGATAAGGTTGAAGAGTTACTGCTTAAAAAATACGGTGAAGCAGCAACTCTACATTTCTCTGTAGATAAATCATTAATTGGTGGAATCACCATCAAAGTTGATGATGAGGTGCTCGACCTATCTATTCGTGGCAAAGTACAAAAACTAGTAAATGAACTAAATTTTTAAGAGGTAAATAAATGAGTCAACTAAACCCATCCGAGATATCCAGTGTTCTTAAAGAGAAAATTGCTGGACTAGATTTAAGTGCAGAAAGAAAGAATGAAGGGGTAATAGTGAGCGTTTCTGACGGCATTGTTAGAATTCATGGCATGGGCGAAGTCATGTATGGAGAGCTCATTGAATTTGAAAATGGCGTGTTCGGGTTAGCCCTTAACCTTGAACAAGATTCTGTGGGTGCGGTGGTGTTGGGAGACTACCTTGATTTGATTGAAGGCCAAAAAGCAACATGTACTGGAAAAATTCTTGAAGTTCCAGTAGGAAATGAACTTTTAGGTAGGGTGGTTGACGCGCTCGGAAATCCAATTGATGGGAGCGGCGAAATTAATGCACCACTTACAGCTCCAGTTGAAGTTGTTGCGCCTGGAGTAATTGCAAGACAATCTGTTGATCAGCCTGTGCAGACTGGTCTAAAAGCTATTGATGCTATGGTGCCAATAGGCAGAGGACAAAGGGAACTTATTATCGGAGACAGGCAAACTGGTAAAACAGCTGTTGCAATCGATACCATTATTAACCAAAAAGGCACTGGTATTAAGTGTATATATGTAGCTATTGGTCAGAAACAATCCACCATTGCAAATGTTGTAAGAAAACTTGAAGAGTATGATGCGCTTGCACACACTATAATTGTTTCTGCATCTGCTTCAGATCCTGCTGCAATGCAATATCTGTCAGCCTACTCAGGTTGTGCGATGGGAGAATTTTTTAGAGATAGGGGTGAGGACGCTTTGATTGTATATGATGATCTCTCAAAACAGGCTGTTGCGTATAGACAAATATCCCTCTTGCTCAAAAGACCGCCTGGAAGGGAGGCATTTCCTGGGGATGTGTTTTATTTACATTCTCGATTACTTGAAAGGGCTGCTCGTGTAAATTCCGAATATGTCGAAAAACTAACAAACGGAGAGGTAAAAGGTAAAACTGGCTCACTCACTGCTCTACCAATTATCGAAACACAGGCTGGAGATGTTTCAGCCTTTGTTCCTACCAATGTTATCTCAATTACTGATGGTCAAATTTTCTTAGAGACCGATCTTTTTAATTCTGGAGTCAGACCAGCTATTAATCCTGGTATCAGCGTATCTAGGGTGGGTGGTGCAGCACAAACAAAGATTATTAAGAAGCTTGGAGGTGGAGTCAGACTTGCCTTAGCACAATTTAGAGAATTGGCCTCATTTGCTCAGTTTGCTTCCGACCTTGATGATGCAACCAAAGAACAATTAGCACATGGTCAACGCATAACTGAATTATTAAAACAAAAGCAGTATGCCCCTTTAAGTGTTGCTCAACAAGCCATTACACTTTTTGCAGCCGACAGAGGTTACTTGAAAGAAGTTGATGTTGAGAAGTTGGGTGCTTTTGAAAGCGCACTTCATTCATTTTTCACAGCCGATTATTCAGATCTAGAATCTAGGATCAATGAAACTGGTGATTGGGATGACGACATTGAAAAACAATTTGTAAAGGTATTAGAAAGTTTTCTTAAAACCCAGACATATTAATCATGGCAAATACCAAAGAAGTAAGAAAACAAATATCAAGCATTAAGAGCACACAAAAAATCACTTCAGCAATGGAGATGGTTGCTGCAAGCAAGATGAAAAAAACCCAAGATTTAATGCTAGTGGGCCGCCCTTATTCAACAAAGATCCAAGAAGTAATTACTCATATAGCAACCTCTAATTCAGAGCACTCTCACCCCTTTTATGAGGACAGGAGCGTGAAAAAGGCATGTTTCATAGTAGTTTCCACAGACAAGGGATTATGTGGAGGCCTTAATATAAATCTCTTTAAATCAATAATAGCAAAAGCTGCTGACTTAAAATCTCAGAATATAGATTCAGTGTTTGGGTTGGTGGGTCTAAAAGCAGCTGCATTTTTTGAAAGTGTTGGTGGTGATGTAATTTCTTCTGCAGATAAACTTGGAGACAAACCCAATCCTGAAGATTTGATTGGTTTTACTAAAGTAATATTAGATCAACATAAAAATGGCGATATTGACCAAGTGTTTTTATGTTCCAACAGGTTTTTAAATACAATGACACAACAACCCACCATAACTCCTCTCGTTCCACTTCCCAAAGTAGATGATGAAAAATTGGTTACCACTCACTGGGATTATATATATGAACCTGAAGCCTCATCACTGTTAGATGGATTACTAACAAGGTATGTCGAAGCGCTTATTTATCAAGCAGTAGTTGAGAACAATGCGTGCGAGCAGGCTGCAAAAATGATTGCTATGAAAAATGCTACAGAAAACGCAGGAGATTTGATTAAAGAATTAGAGTTACTGTACAACAACGTAAGACAAGCTGCTATTACCCAGGAGCTGTCTGAGATAGTTGGTGGAGCAGCAGCAGTTTAAGGAGAAGATAATGAGCACAGGAAAAGTAATACAAATTATAGGAGCGGTCATAGATGTGGAGTTT
>Ga0208878_1000599_pt1 | contig 12486 bp, 9 predicted proteins | sample Knorr_S15_td_Sur_FD_185600 | JGI IMG/M metagenome (GOLD analysis project Ga0208878, IMG submission 185600) | Marine microbial communities from Southern Atlantic Ocean transect - Knorr_S15_td_SurfaceA_ad_5m_LV_A (SPAdes) (version 2) | ecosystem: Environmental > Aquatic > Marine > Oceanic | place...
CTTCCACCAGTTTTAATTCTCATTGGTTGATTTTTTTCTTTTAAAGATTTCATTTTTATTACTTCACTATTTACTTTGTTGAAAGTGCTTTTAACTCCTTTGAAAGAAGCACTTAAAAAAATCAGATCGTCAGATAAATCATTTTTTCTATAATCAAAATTTATTTCTTTTGATGGAATTGTTATTAAATTCCCTTTTTGATCTATAGCTTGAATTGAAAGAAGAATATCTTTAAATTCCTTTCCAAAACATCCAGCGTTCATCTTAATTCCCCCACCAATAGATCCTGGGATACATGATAAAAACTCAAATCCACTCAAATTATTTTCAGCAGCAAAACTAGATAGGCTATTATCTAAAACGCCACTTCCAGAAATTATTACGTCCTCTCTTAATAAAGATATTCTATTAAAATTTTTACTAAGCTTTATTACGACTCCATCAAAAATATTATCTGAGATTAAGGTGTTTGATCCTGCGCCAATGATAAAGATTTTTTCCTTATTATCGAGTAATTTGAGAAATTTAACTAAATCTTTTAAATTTTCCGCCTTATAAAAAACTTTGGACTTTCCTCCAATATTAAACCAACTTTTTTTTTTTAAATCTTGATCGTAAATTACATTTTTATCAAAGTCTTTTAACAAATCTTTAAGTTGATGTATCTGCATTACATTAATTCAGGTAATTTTTTCATCCAATTTGAGATTGTACCAGCACCCATTCCTATGACGATTTTATTTCCATAAATATTTTGTTTGAGAAATTTTGCTAATTCAATATTATTTTTAATCATAAATAGTTTTACTTTTGAATTTTTAATTATTTCTTTTGCAAAATCATTATAATGAAAACCTAATTTAATTTTTTCTCCCGCTGTAAAAATGGGACATAATATAATTGTGTCTGCATCTCTGAAACAGTGAGTAAATTCATTTCTTAAATCTTTTAATCTTGATATTCTATGTGGTTGAAAAACACAGACTTTTTCACACTTATCAAAAACTTTTTTTACTCCCTCTAAAACAGATTTTATCTCAGTAGGATGATGTGCATAATCATCATAAAAATCAACTCCGTTAAATGTAAATATCTTATTAAATCTACGCTGGACACCTTTAAAGTTTTTCAGACCTTTTTTAATATTAGACACTGGAATTCCTACAGTAAGAGCAACTGCAATTGCTGCTGTAGAGTTTCTTATATTATGAACACCTAATAATGGGATCTGAAAGTTTTTTAAGATTGTTCTTTTTTTATTTGGTAAATTTATAGATAAATCAAATTTTGAGAAAAGTTTGTTTTGAATTATATTTTTGATAAGAAAATTAGCATTAGACTTGATTCCATATGTAAAAAAATTTTTATTTTTAATATCTTTACTTAATTCATTGTTAATTTTATCATCAATACAAATAAAAGTTTTTCCAAATGATGGAACTTTTTTTATAAAGTGTAGAAAATGATTTTTTAAATCCTTCATTGATTTATAAAAATCCATGTGTTCTCTATCTATGTTTGTAATAATTGAGTATGTTGGAGAAATATGAATAAAACTTCCATCTGACTCATCTGCCTCTAATATAGACCAGTCACTCTTACCTAATTTTGCAGTGCTCTTTATCGAATTTATTATGCCTCCATTGATTATTGTAGGATCTAACTTTGTATTTTCAAAAATAGAACTTACTAAAGATGTCGTTGTTGTTTTGCCGTGAGATCCAACTACGACAATATTTTTCATTAAAGAAACAAGATTTGCTAACATCTTCCCTCTTTTAATTACTGGTAATTTTTTTCTTTTAGCTTCTAGTAATTCTGGATTACTTTTTTTTATCGCAGAGGAAGTCACTACAATTGTAACATCTTTTATATTTTGTTTTTTTTGACCAATAAAAATTCTAACACCCTGTTTTTTTAATTTTTCGATATTTTTGTTCTTATTAATATCGCTACCTTGAATTTGAAAACCTTTTGCCTTCATAATCAATGCAAGACCACTCATACCTATTCCACCAATACCTATAAAATGGATAATCTCTTTTTTAGCTAATTCAATTTTCATTTATAATTTCTAATATTTTTTGATTTATATTATTCCATGAGTTTTGGGAATTATGTTTTTCTAAGTTATTTTTTTTTATATTATATTCGGACTTATTCATAATTATATGATTTAAAAATTTTTCTAAATTAACGTCATTAAAGTCTTTTTGATTCATAATCCAGCAGCAACCTAAATTTTGATAAAAATTTGCGTTTTCAAATTGATGATTATCTTTTGCTGAAACTAAAGGGATTGTTAGGAACGGTTTATTCATGATTGATAATTCTGCTAAGGTAGATGCACCAGCACGCGTAATACATAGGTCTGATTGATTTATCAAATCTGCCAAATTTTCCTCAAAATCAAAAATGGTATTTTCAATTTTAGCCTCATCATAAATACTTCTTAATTGATCAGTATTACTTTTATGAGTTTGTTGAATGATTTTAATTTTATTTTTTTTCGACAAATTAACGATTACATTTTTTACCACATTGTCAAAAATCTTTGCTCCTTGACTGCCACCAACAACCAAAAGACAGAATGCTTTATTTTCTGTTTTAATTTCTCTTTTCTCATAAAAATTTTTTTTAACTAGTGGAGTTATTATTTGAATTTTATGTTTAAGTTTTTCAGGAAAGTTTTTTAAGCTTTCTGTATAAGTAAAAATTTTTTTACAAAAACCTAAAAAGAGTCTGTTTGCTCTACCTAAAACAATATTGGGTTCAAGTAGGTATATCTTTATTCCTAATAATTTTGCACCAAAACAAACAGGTAATGACATATATCCTCCTGTTGAAAAAACGACATTAATCTTATTTTTTTTTAATAATAAAACTGTTTTAATCACCAAATAAATTACTTGGAATATTTTAAATATAAAAAATATATTAAGATTTAATTTAGGAGTATTTATCAAAATAATATCATTTTTTTCATCATCTAGATATTTCAGCCCTCTTGAGTCAGTAGAAATAAAAACATTAAAATTTGAATGCAAATGTTCACTTAGAATTTTTGCTGGCACTACATGTCCCCCTGATCCTCCTGTTGAAATTAATATATTTTTCATTCAGTTATTTTTCTTTTTGTTAAATTCAAAATTATACCAGACATTATAGAAATACTTATAATCGATGAACCCCCATAACTTAAAAATGGTAAAGTCATTCCTGTAGTTGGGAATAATCTAATATTTACTCCTATGTGAATCATTGCTTGCATGAGTATTAAGCTAATAGATCCAGTTAGGATTAGTTTGATCTTTTTGTCATTTTCTTTGTAAACTTTTTTCAGAACTGAAAATATTAATACTAGGTAGGTTAATAAAATTAACATTATGAAGATTACTCCAAACTCTTCCGAAATTACTGAAATAATGTAATCTGTATGAGCTTCAGGGACTCTGTTTTTTAATGTTCCCTCTCCAATGCCTTTTCCAAAAAAACCTCCACTTATTATAGCTTCTAATGCTTTATCTGATTGAAAGTTATGAGTACCCATTTCAGGATTAAAAAAAGAAAATAATCTATCTTTTATGTATTTAAATTGTGGAAGGTAACTAATGATAGATGCTATCGTGGCTAGAGAGATAAAAAAAACTAAGCTCAAAAAAAATATACTAATACCAGAAATAAAAATCAAAACTAACCAACTAAAACCGATTAAAAGAGTTTGACCAATATCTGGTTGAAGTATCAAAAGACTCGATATCAATATAGTTAACAAAAAAGATAAGAAGTATTTCAAATTAAAATTAGTATATTTTTGAGAGCAAATTATCATACTCATTATCACTATTAAAAAAGGCTTTACAAACTCAATAGGTTGTATTCTTGGCAATACCAACAAATCAATCCATCTCTTGGAACCCTTAATCTCTACTCCAATTATAGGAACCAGGAACAACAAAACTAATGATAAACAGAAAAATATTAGTGAAATTCTATAAATTTCTTTTTCAGGTATAAAAGATAAAATAAAAATTAAAAAAAAGCCAAAAAAAACAAAAACTGTATGTTTAAAAAAAAAGAAATAAGTATTCGTATCTAATTTATCAGATGCAATTAGGGAAGTTGATACTAATGAGAAGAATAAACCCGCCAAAAATAAAATTAAGATCAATGATAGAATAGGTTTATCAATACTTTTCCACCATTGATAAAAAGAAATATAACTAAATAATTTTTCTTTCATTAATATATCTTTTTATCAACTTATTAAAATATGAACCTCTTTCCTCAAAATTTTTAAAACTATCAAATGATGCAGAGGCTGGACTAAATAAGATTGTATTATTTGAGTGTTTCTTTTTATGAATATTCTTAAAAATTGCTGATACTGCAAGATTTAAATTTTTAAAACTTTTAAGTTCCGCATTTTTCTTTAAATCTTTTGAAAATTTTTTAAAGTTTTTACCAAAGACATAAATCTTAATATTTCTAAAATATTTTTTTGATAACGATATTTTGTCATCTTTTTTTGGAATACCACCAATTAACCAATGAATATTCTTGTACATTTCTAATAATTCTTTTGAAGAAGAATAACTTGTTGATTTAGAATCATTAATGATGATTAATTTATTTTTGTTATAAATAATTTTCTGCCTATAATTCAATCCTTTGAATTTATTTACGCTTTCTAATAATTTATTTGATTTTACATTAAATTTTTTTATCATTTCTAAAACAAATGAGAGATTTGCTTGATTTGATCTTGATAAAAAATATTTGTTTCTAATTTTTTTCAAAATTAGATTGTTCAATTTTGTATCTACATTTACCAGTTTTAATTTAGGCTTTATTGTTTTAATTCTTTTTTGAATTAAATGATCATTTTTATTTACAAATCCAATTGCTCCTCTTTTTCGATTATTAAAAATTTTAAATTTTGCCTCTATATAATTTTTTAAATTACCATGTCTCTCCAAATGATCTGGCGCAATATTAAGGATAGCGGCAAATTTTGATGAAAAAATTTTACTATATTCTAATTGGTAGGATGAAGCCTCAATAACGAAAATTGTTTTTTTTGAGATCTTATTTATAGATAGTATTGGTGTACCAATATTCCCTGCTAATCTTACGTCTTTTTTTTGATCTTTTAAGATATCATATAGAAGTTTGCATGTGGTGGACTTTCCGTTTGTGCCAGTTATTGTTAATGAGACATTTTTATAAAATGAGTAAAAAACATCTAGATCTGTATAGATATTCTTATTTTTTTTTCTAAGTAAATTTTTTAACTTACATTTTTTTATATCAATTCCTGGGCTTAATATAATTATATCAAATTTGGTTTTTAATAATTTTTTAAAATTGAGAGTTTTTTTTTTAATCGACTTATTTATTTTAAGATTTGGGTTATCATCAAATAAATAAACATCATTTTTATTTCTTAAAAAATTGAATGACGAAAGTCCACTTTTTCCTAATCCATAAATTAAAATTTTTTTATTAAAGAAAATTTGTGAATTATCACTCATTATCTTAGTTTTAATGTAGCAAGTCCTATCATTGCTAAAATAATAGAAATTATCCAAAATCTAATTACAACTGTTGATTCAGGCCAACCTTTCTTCTCAAAATGATGATGGATTGGTGCCATTTTAAAAACTCTTTTACCAGTAAGTTTAAATGATATTACTTGCACAATCACTGAAACTGCTTCAAGAACAAATAAACCTCCAGTAATTGCTAAAACTATTTCATGTTTTGTTATTATACCAACTGCTCCTAGAGAGCCACCCAAAGACAAAGATCCAGTATCTCCCATAAAAATTTTTGCTGGAGGTGCGTTGAACCATAAAAAGCCTAAGCAAGAGCCAATGATTGCTCCACAAAAAATTGAAACTTCCCCAGTTCCCTCTATGTAAGGAATTTGCAAATAATTTGAGAATACAATGTTTCCTGTAACATAACTTATAAATGCAAAACAAGCTGCAACAAGTATAACAGGCACTGTTGCTAACCCATCTAATCCATCAGTGAGATTTACAGCATTCGATGAACCAATAATTACAAATATTGAAAAAGGTATAAAAAACCATCCGAGATTAATGATGAGGTTTTTAAAAAAAGGAAAGTATAGATTAGTTAAATCTTGATAGTCATTAAAGTAAACATAAAAACTAACACCAATTATTGCTAGTATTATTTGAAAGGTTAATTTTAACTTTGATGAGATACCTGAAGAGTTACTGTACTTTATTTTTTTATAATCATCGAATGCCCCAAGCAAACCAAAAGAAATTGCGATATATAAACAAAATAAAACATTTAAATTCGATAAATCAGCCCAGAATAGTACTGATATTAACAAACCAATCAAAATAATTACTCCACCCATAGTCGGAGTTCCTATTTTCTTAACTATATGATCTTCTGGACCATCATTACGGATAGGATTTAAAATTTTTTGTTTTGAAAAAAATTTTATAAAAGTTCCTCCAATAATTAAAACAATAATTAATGAAGTAAAAAAAGATAAACCAGTCCTAAATGTTAGATATTTAAATACATTTAAAAAACTAAAACTATCAACAAAATTTAGTAAAAATTGATAAAGCATTTAATTTAAACCCTTCAAGTTATTTACTATACTGTTGAAACCTGTCGCATTTGAGGCTTTAATCATTAAATAATCATTATTATTGAAATCTTTCTTAATTAATTCAAAAATTCCTGATTTATTTTCTAAAATTCTTCCTCTTTTTACTTTCACAATATTATCGAATATTTCTCTTACCATTTTTCCCATAACAAATACTTTATCAATATTTGTCTCGTTTATTAAAGGAACTATTGATTGGTGAAGTTTTTTTGAATGTGAACCAAGTTCCATCATATCTCCAAGCAAAAGATATTTACGATATTTTTTTGTATCTATATTGTCATAATTTTTTAAGGCTGATTTTAAAGATAGAGGATTAGAATTATAACTTTCATCAATTAAGTTTATTTTTTTGTTACCTATCTTTATTGTAGAATGATCTCCTCTTCCTGCTGGACTTCTAAAATCTAAGAAAATTTTTTCATTAAGTTTAAGCACATCTTTGTAAATACTTATTACACTTAAAGCGCTTAAAATATTATAAATATTACTTTGAAAATTATTAGAAATTATAAAATATTTAAACTTATCATTAAGTTTAACTTTAATTTTAAATGCCTTTTTAACTTTTTTAATATTAAACAACTTAACATTTGCTTTTTTAGTTTTAATCCCAAAAGAAATCACATTAATATTATTATTTTCAGCAATTTTTTTATGTAATTTGAAAAAACTATCATCAGCATTCAAGACAACAAAACCATTGGGTAATATATTTTTAATTATCTCTGCTTTAGCTAAAGCAATTTGTTTGATATTTTTGAAATTTTTTGCATGTGCATAATTTATGTTAGTTATCAAGCCAACATTCGGTTTTATAATATTTGTTAAATTATCTATTTCCCCTTTTTTATCCATACCAACCTCTAAAACTCCAAATTCATCACTATGTTTTAAATTAAGTAAACTTAATGGAACTCCAAATTTATTGTTATATGATTTTGGAGAAATACTAACACTAGAAATCTTTCCTAACACATTGCCCAATAATTCTTTGAGAGTAGTTTTTCCACAACTTCCTGTAATAGCTATAATATTTGTATCGATATTTTGTCTAAATATTTTTGAAATTTCAGTCATAAATTTTAATGTATTTCTTACTTTTATCTGACGTTTGCTATTAAATTTATTTTGAACTTTATTTACTACAACTAATGATGCTTTATTTTTAAATGCCTCTCCAATATATTTATTTCCATCATTTTTTTTTCCTTTAATAGCAAAAAAAATATCATTCTTATTTACCTCTTTGGAGTTAATTCTTGCTTTATCTGCTTTTACTAAAGGAATTTTGTTTTTGATTTTCGATAATTCTTTAATAATATTTATCTTAAAGTTTTTTGATAAGTTTGTATTCTTAAGTTTAATACAATCTAAAATAATTTTTTTGTCTGAAAAATAAATTTTCTTTTTACCAAAATCTTGAGTTTTCTCATGACCTTTTCCAGCAACCAACAAAATATCACCTGTATTTAAATTTTTGATGGCCTCAGAAATAGCTTTTTTTCTATCAGGAATTTCTTTTATCGAAGTGTCTTGAATACCCTTTTTAATATCATCTCTTATTTTTCTTGGATCTTCAAATCTAGGATTATCATCTGTTAAATAAATTTCGTTAGAATAATCACATGCAATCTTTCCCATTTTAAATCTTTTATTTTGATCTCTATTTCCACCACAACCAAAGAGTAAAATTATTTTTTTATTTGGAAATTGCTCTTTAAGGTTTGAAAGACATATTCTAAGTGCATCTGGTGTATGTGCATAATCAAGTATTACTTTAGACCTATTTTTGATTTTACCTATTTTTTCAAGTCTTCCATCTATTGGCTTAAGTTGTGATAAAACATTTAGAATCTTGATTAAACTTATATTGCTATTTTTTGCTGCAATAATCGCCATTAAAATATTTTTTAATTGTATTTTTCCAATAAGATTTAAATTTATTTCTCTTGTTAGATTATAGTATCTAATTTTTAATATTTGTTTCTCACCTCTATAACTATGAGATAAAATTTGAAATTGATTTTTGCTATTATTTAAAACCTGCAATTTCAATTTTCTAGAAATTGCGATTTTTTTTATTCTTTTAAATTCTGGTAATGTTTCATCTGTTATTACATTTCCTTTCTTTCCTATCAAATTTTCAAAGAGGTACAGTTTTGCTTTAAAATATTCTTTAAAATTTTTATGATAATCTAGGTGATCTTGAGATAAATTTGTGAAAATACCAGATGAAAACTTTAGACCATCCAACCTATGTTGAGTTAGACCATGGCTGGATGCTTCCATAATTACATTATTAATTTTTTGAGATTTTAATTTAGATAATATTTGTCCCATTCGAATTGGGTCTATCGTAGTATTTTGTAAATTTCGTCTTATATTTTTCGATTTTACACCTAATGTTCCGATTGAGGCGACTTTTATTTTATTAAGTTTTAACAATTGAAAATAAAAATCTGAAACAGATGATTTTCCATTTGTTCCAGTTACAGCAATTAAATTATTTGGTTTATTCTTATAAATTTTAAAAGCGATTTCTGCTAAAAGTTTTCTTATATTTTTAGTATGAATGAATAAAATATCCTTTTGAGGATTTGTAATTCTTTTCTCGCTTATAATAATTTTAGAGCCTTTTTTTATTGCAATAGAAATGAATTTATTTCCATCAAAATTATTCCCTTTTATAGCAAAAAAAATATTATCTTTTTTAATATCTTTTGAATTGAATGAAATCCCTGAGAAAAAAATTTTTTTTTTACTATTATCTATATTGGTAAAATAATTGCCTAATAACATTGTTAATTAATTTGCGCGTATTTTGTGGCTAAAATAGGCCCAATCTTTTCTATAATTTGACCAACAACTTCAACTGAAGTCCAACCCGCAGTATTAAAAGGAGTTCCTTTGTATTTTATTCCTGATCCATCTCTATAATTATAAACGTACTCACTATTTGTTTTAGGCTCATCCAACATCACAACTAAGCTATACTTGGGATTTGAGGCTGGAAATACTGAAGCAAAAGTATTAATTTTTTTTCGGGAATATCCACCCTCTAAAATTTTTTCTGCGGTACCAGTTTTCCCTGCAACCTCATAACCTTCTACATTAGCTAGAGTTGCTGTACCTTCTTTTGTAGTTACAATTTTTCTTAATATTGAAACAAGATTTGATGAAACATTTTCCTCTAAAATTCTTTCTCCTTTAACATATTTTTCTTTTTTTATAAGAGTTGGATTGATCCTAAAACCACCGTTAGCAATAGTAGAGTAAGCGCTAGTTAATTGTAAAATTGTAGTAGTTATTCCATGTCCATATGAAGTTGTTGCAAGCTTACACTTTCCCCAATTAAAGGGTATTGGTTTACCCATTTCCTCTATGTCAAATTGTATTGAGTTAATTAAGTCAAGATCATTTAAAAATTTTTTATATTTTTCAATCCCAATTGCTTGGCCGATTCTTACCGAACCTATGTTGCCTGAGCGGATTAATATTTCTTCAGCAGTTAAGTTGGAGGGAATTTTTTTGTCATATTCACTTATTTTATTTTTTCCACAAGTAATATTTTTTTCTAAATTTTTAAATTCAGTATTTGGCTCTATTATCTTTTCATTTAAGGCTGCTGCCAAGGTAAAAGTTTTAAAAACAGAACCTAATTCATAAACACCTTTAGTTGCTCTATTAATATAATTCACATCTGTAATATTTTCTCTTTGATTAGGGTCAAAATCAGGCAGCGAAATAATCGATAATATCTCACCATTATTAATATCCATTAAAATTGAGGCACTACCTTTAGTTTTAAATATTTTATTAAACCTTATTAACTCTTCTCTTATCAGGAACTGAATATCTTTATCGACAGTAAGTTGAATAGATTTATCGTTTTTTTTTAAATCTACATCTAATGATTTCTCTAACCCAGAAATCCCCAAGTTATCATCATCTATTTGTCCTATTATATGACTAAATAAATTTTTTTGTGGATAAACTCTTATAAGATTTTCATGTGGTTTTATTGATTTATCACCCAACATCATAATTTTCTCATAATTCTCATCTGAAATTTTTTTTTCAAACCAAAAAAATTTATCTTTTGAAAGTTTTGAATTAATTAATTCAAAATCTTTATCAGGAAAAATATATTTTAGATTAAGTAGCAATTTTTTTTTATCTATCGCTTCAACTGGATTTATTCCAATATCAATAGAATTAACAGTTTTTGCTAAAAAATGATTGTTTCGGTCTAAAATATTTGCTCTCTGAATTTTATTAAAAGAGCCATAATTCTTTGAAATATTGGAATTTAAATCTCTAGATCCCAGATGAGTAAGATGAATACAATAAATTATAGAAATAAGGAAAAAAATAAAAAAAATAAATGCAATTCTATTAAATCTAATATCAAAATTTTTTTTGTCACTTTTAAATTCAAATTCCTCTTTGTTTTCTTGGAGAATAAACTTCATATCATTATTTTTCGCTATCTATAATTTTGACATTGTTTGTAAGAATTTTTTCCTTTGTTAAGTCAATAATTTCAATTTCATTTATACTCTTTTGCGTTAATTTATTTTCAAAATAAAGATTTTGATAACTAATCAGCTTTTCTGGAGAGCTTAAATAATCAAATTCAAGTTTCGCATTATTTAATTCTAAATTTAAATCTGATATATTCTCTTTTAAACTAAATAATTCCTCATCAATTTTCTTTGTAGAATTTTTTATAAAAGAGGTGATTACAATAAGTGAAAAAATTAAACTAATAGTTAGAATTTTTTTCATAAGTTAAGTCCAAGATTTTCAATTTCGATTAAATCTTTAAATTTGTCTAAAATATCAGTTTTAAAATCATAAAAATTTTCCTTTTTAATTAAGCACCTTAATTTTGCAGACCTAGAGGGAGGGTTTTCTTTTAGTTCTAGACTTGATGGCACTATTGGCTTTTTTTGAAGTAAGTTAAATAAGATTTCTTCATGTATTTCCTCAGGTTGGTATCTAGATACACTTTTATGTTCTGAGAGACTTCTAAAGAAATATTTTACAATTTTATCCTCTAAAGAATGAAAAGTTACAATAACCAAAATACCATCTTTTTTTAAAACTTTAGCTGCATGGATCATTCCATGAATTAACTCACTTATTTCTTTATTAACAAAAATTCTTAATGCCTGAAAAACTTTTGTTGCGGAATGAATTTTTTTATTATTTCCTTTTTTTGATTTTTCGATAATTTTTACTAAATGAGGGGTATCTATTTCTTTTACCAATCTATCTTTAAGAATATTTTTAACGATTAATTTTGCATCTCTTTCATCGCCAAAAGATTTGAAAATTTTAACAAGGCTTTTTCCATCTAATTTATTTATTGCTTCTTTAGCTGAAAATTCATTTAAACCCATCCTCATATCTAATGATCCACTAGAATTAAAAGATAATCCTTTTTTTGGATCTTTAATTTGTGTAAATGAATAACCTAAATCGAATAATACGCCTCTGATATTTTCATTTTTGAGTTTTAAATTTCCTAATTTACTAAAATTTAAATTCTTAAAGATAAATCGCTCTGGAAATTCCTTTTTAATTTCTTTTGCAACTTTTAAACTTTCTGAGTCTCTATCAAAACCAATTACTTTGTTGTCTTTATTCTTAAGAATTTCTCGAGTGTAGCCGCCTTGACCGAAAGTACAGTCAATAAATGTGCCACCATATTGAGGGGAAATAATGCTAATAATTTCTTTTAGCAGTACTGGATAATGTTTTGTTTTATCCTGTACTATGGTGGCTTCCATTTATTTTTACGAAGACCATTAATTTTT
>Ga0208878_1000614_pt1 | contig 12266 bp, 14 predicted proteins | sample Knorr_S15_td_Sur_FD_185600 | JGI IMG/M metagenome (GOLD analysis project Ga0208878, IMG submission 185600) | Marine microbial communities from Southern Atlantic Ocean transect - Knorr_S15_td_SurfaceA_ad_5m_LV_A (SPAdes) (version 2) | ecosystem: Environmental > Aquatic > Marine > Oceanic | place...
AAAAAAGAAAAATATTTAATTAAAGGTTATGGCATTTAAAGATTCTACAGACGAAAAGTTCAGCGAGCAAATTGGTGGAAGCAAACTTTCATTAATTCAATTTTCTGCTTCATGGTGTGGACCATGTCAACAGCTTAAACCGATAGTAGAAAAAATTTCTAATGACATGTCAGATAAAATAGATTGCTATTATCACGATATTGAAAGTCAGCCTAATGAGCCAACTAAGTACTCAGTAAGAGGTGTGCCCACAATTCTTTTATTTAAAGAGGGAAAACTTTTAGGAACAAAAGTTGGTGCTTCAAGTGAAAAAGATATGCTTGAGTTTATTAAACCACATATTTAATTTTTATTTAAGATATTTCCGCAGTTATAAAGACTACCAAAACAAACAATTAATTTTTTCTCATCACTACTAATTTTATTCAAAGCCTCAGTTAAATTATTACTTTTTTCTGCTTTAAATCTGTTTTTAGTTGCTATTTTAAAAAGATTACTAGCTGAGACGGAATTGAATTCATTCTCAATTGGCATAGTGACAACTTTTTTAAATATTCCCCTCAGTTGTTTGATAAATAAATCTGGTTCTTTATTTTTAGTCATAGCCCAAATTCCATATTTTGGTATTTTTATGTTTTTTAGATACGCTGCTAAGTTTTTTGAATCTGCAGCAGCATGAGCTCCATCAATCATAATGCTCTCATTTTTATGAAGTTTATCTTTGATTTTACCTTTGTAAAGATACTGAAAGCGACCTACAAAAGAGAGTTTTGGTAAAGTTTTTTGAATAATTTTCTTATTAATATTAAGATCAAGAGCTATCTTAATTGCTAAACATACATTCTCAAGCATACCTTTAGAGAAAACGTTCTTAGTATTAAGCTTAATTTTTGTCATTCTATCTTGATAATAAAATTGATGTTTTTTTTTAATAAGTTTCCATGAATTTGGATATATAATTTTACTTTTATTTTTTTTTAAAATTTCTTTAATTTTTTTTAATACATACGGAGTTTGTTTACCTATATATATATTAGTAAAATTACTAAGATAGCCCACGTCTTCTCTAATGACTTCATCTAGTGTCTTTCTTTTTAAAAAATTTAAGTGCTGTTTATTTATGTTTGTACAAATTTGAATTATTGGGAAGTCACATATATTATTTGAGTCGAGTCTCCACAAAGCACCAGTTTCTTGAATGTTATAGTCAGCATTTATTTTTGATGCATTAATAATATAAACTAAAGTTAGGCACTCGAAAATTGTTAACGGTATATTTAATTTTTCTATCTTTTTAATTGTTTTTTTTATTTCATTGTGAGTTAAGTACTTACCACGCATATAAAATCTTTCTCTAATATCTCGAAGTGAAGGCGAAATATGGGTCGTAACTTTTTGATTATTTGCTTCAATAAATGATTTTAGAGAAAATAACGTAGTGAATTTACCCGACTCACCAACTACCGAAATTACATTTTTAAGTCTTTTCTCAGGATGTCCTAATAAACTTAAAGCTAATTTGATCCTTTTTAGTCCAAAATTAACAGATTTATTAAATAGTTTGTGATTAGCTAGCTGATTGTAAAGATTGATCGACTGTGACATTAGACTCTTTTTTAGCTTGAGCCTCAGCTTTTTTCAATAGAACATTTAACAAAGTACCTATTGTAGAATTTAAATACTTTCTCTCTACAATTAAATCTAATCCACCATGGTCTTTTACATATTCAGCGGTTTGAAAATCATCTGGCAAAGTTTCTCTTACAGTATCTTGTATTACCCTACGCCCAGCAAAACCAATTACACTTTTTGGCTCACTAATCAAAATATCTCCCAACATTGCCCAAGAAGCGGTTACTCCACCTGTTGTTGGATTTGTTAAAATAACAATAAAAGGAATATTTTTTTTCTTTAACTCATTTACAGCTAACGCAGTTCTTGACATTTGCATTAGTGCTATCGAACTTTCATGCATTCTTTGCCCTCCTGAACAGCTAAAAAATATATATGGAAAATTATTTTCTATCGCATTTTGCGCTCCAGCAATAAAAGCTTCTCCAGATGCGGCCCCAAAAGAACCTCCAATAAATCTAAAGTCTTGAGCTCCTGTTACTACATCAATCCCTTGAACTTTTCCTTTAGCAATTAGTACAGCGTCATCTTGACCAGTTAATTCACGAGCCGTTTTTAAACGATCTGTATATTTTTTCTTATCTACAAAATTTAAAGGATCATCCTTTGGAAGAGGAGTTTCAATTAATTCAAAATTTTTGTTATCAAAAAAAGTTTCAAATCTTTCCTTGCAAGTAAGTTTGTGATGTTCTCCACATTTAGGGCAAACCTTTTGATTGGCGTCCATGTCTTCTTTATAAATTAAGTTTTTACAGCCACAAGTAGTCCAAAGATTTTCTTCAACTTTTGACGACCTCTTTTTAAATAAGGAACTTATTTTTGGTTTGATAAATTTTGTTATCCAATTCATAAAATTTTATTTTTGAGATTGTATACAACTTTAGCTAACTTTGTGACAGGATTTTGTCTCATTTTGAGTGATTTTGTTATCATTTTACACAACATACTACCTACAACCAACCCATTTGCCGATTTTAGTGAAGAAATTGTTTTTTCGGTTATTCCGAATCCAATAACAAGGTTTTTTTGAGGGTTGATTCTTTTTATAGTATTATAGTTTTGTAGAATTTTTTTTGGTGAAACTTTAAGTTTTCCTCCTGTCGTTGAAAGCATAGATATATAATAAATCATATCATGTGAGTCCTTAACAATTTTTTTCATTCTCTCTTTTGAAGTAGTAGGTGACAACAACTGAATAAAACTTATTGACATTTTCTTACACTTATAAGCAAAATCTTTATTTTCAGGATAAGGAAGATCAACTATGATCAGCCCATCTACTCCTGAAAATTTACAACTCTTTAAAAAGTTATTTTCGCCGTTTTGATAAATCAAATTATAATAACCCATCAAAATAATTGGTTTATTTGGATTATTTTTTTTAAATTTCTTAACTATTTGAAAAACATCTTTTAATTTTATCCCATTCTTCAAAGCTCGATGCGAGCTACCTTGTATCTGTCCACCATCAGCGATGGGGGTGTTGTGGGGAAAACCAAGTTCAAGAATATCAGCATGTTTAGATATTGCATTTAATATTTTAAGAGAATTATTTTTTGTATTATCTCCAGCAACTGTGTAAGTAATTAAAGCAGGTCTTTTTTCTTTTTTACAATTGCGAAAAGCTAGGGCAATTTTAGACTTCATCTTGTATATGATCCTAATTTTTGTTTTATAATATCCTTGTCTTTAATACTATCTCCACAAGAATTCACAATTATAACCTCTGAGCTGTCTAACTTAGGAGCTAACTTGATTGCTTCTGCAAAAGCATGCGAAGGTTCTAGTGAAGGTGAAATATTTTCAAGTCTTGAAACTAATTTATATGCACTTAGTGCTTCCTCATCATTAGCTGATGTATATCTTGCTCTTTTTGCATCCTTGAGAAAACAATGTAAAGGAGATATGCCAGGATAGTCCAATCCTGCAGAAATAGACTCTGTTGAACCTATTTGACCTTCTTTATCTTGTATTACATATTGAGCGGCCCCATGAAGAATGCCAATTTTAGATCCATTAGTTAATGGTGCAGCATGCAACCTGCTATTTTTTGGTCCACCAGCTTCAACTCCAATGAATTCTGCATTGGTGTTCATAAATTCATTCCAGAAACCAGCTGCAGAACTACCACCTCCAACACAATTAATTAATTTTAACCTTCTAGGAATCTTTCCAAATTCCTCTTCTACTTGACTGAACAATTCTCTTGAAATTTGAGCTGTACTCCAAGCACAAATTTTAATAAAAATGTTTGGACCCACAGTGCTCCCTACGCACATATGCGTTGTATCACAATTCGAAACCCAGTATCGCATACACTCGCTTACAGCATCAACAAGTGTTTGACTTCCTGTAGTAACAGAAACTATTTCTGCTCCATTTTTTTTTATAGCTTCAACGTTAGGTCTTTGTCTTTTAATATCTTTAGCACCCATAAAAATTTTACATTTAAGGCCAAATTTTTTAGCTGCCATTGAGAGCATTTTTCCTGCGTATCCAGCTCCAGTATCACCTACAATATATTTTTTTTTTGCTTTTTTAGCTATTAGACAATGAACAGTAGCATTGTAGATTTTGTGAGCTCCACCATTTGCTTCAGAAACTACTTTAGCATAAATTTGTGCTCCTCCAAGATGATCAGTCAAATTATCAAGTTTAATAAATGGCGTAGGTGTACCTACATACGTTTTAAAGTAATGATCTCTTTCCTTGAGAAATTTTTTATCTTTTCTTAATTTTGTAAATAATTTTGTCAAATCATCCACTGGTTTCTTTAGAGTTTCAGGTATAAAATTTCCTCCAAACTTTCCACCGTACATAAAATTCTTATCATGCTGGTCAATTAGAGCTAAATTTTTTCTAATTTTTAATTTCATTTATCTTTTTTATAAAACTTTTAATTTTATGGTGATCTTTGTATCCTAATTGTGTACCTGATTCCAAGCTGCTGGACAAATCACAAAAGGTAACTCCTAATTTTACAATATTTTCAATATTATTCTGAGAAATTGATCCTGCAAGGGCATATTTTTCACCTTTTGGAATTCTTGAGATTAAATTTTTTGGAAACTCAATAGATTTTTCCATACCTGGTGTATCAAATAAAATAATGTCAGCATTCTCATATTGCTTATAATTTTTTATGTCAGACTCATTTTTAACCTTAATAGTTTTAATTATCTTCAACCCCATCGATTTGATCTCTCCTGCTCTATCATTTGTTTCTGATCCATGAAGCTGAATGTAATCAAAGTTCCCTAAAATCGTTTTTTTGATAAACTCGTTTGTTGGATCAACTGTAACAGCGGTAAAAAATGAATTTTTTTTATCATATTCTTTTAATTTATGAATATCTTCTAAGTTTAGGTTTCGTGGAGAATTTTTATAAAAAACAAATCCTAAAAAGTTTACTCCAAGATCAATACAAAGTTGAACATCTCTTATAGGGTGTAAGCCGCAAACTTTTACTCTCATCTTAAGTAAGTTCTTTGGAAAGCCTCTGCATATTCTTTTTAATATTATCAGTTAAGCTCCTACCAATAACTAAAGCTGTTGCCCCATTTTGAAAAGCTTGTTTAGGCGTCATAACTCTTTTTTGATCGTCTTTACTGTCTCCTGATAATCTAATTCCAGGAGTAATTATTTCTTTTTTAAAAACTTTTTTCACAATTTTAATTTCTTGAGGACTACATACGATTGCATCTAATTTTGCTTTTGATGCTAATTTAGCTTGATGAAGCACCAATTTCTTAACCTCTTTTTCAAATCCTATTTCTTTTAAAGATTTATTATCTAGTGAAGTGAGTATAGTAACTCCAATTAATTTAGTTTTTCCCGAAACTTTTTTTGCAGCTTTGAGAGCTTTTAAACCTGAACTAATATGAATAGTAATATAATTCAATTTTAAATCTCTAACAGCTTTAATTGCAGACGCACAAGTATTAGGTATATCTGCTAACTTATAGTCTCCAAATGTAATTTTATTTTTAAGACTTGAAACAAATTTTCTTCCATTTTTAGAGTTTAAAAATTGTAAGCCGAATTTATATCCAAAAATTAATTTTGAATTTTGTGTTTCTTTTATTATCTTTTTTATTTTTTTGAGACTAGTAGTGTCACAAGCTATAAATATTTTTTGTTTTTTCATTCGTTTATAAAACTTTTGAGTTTTCGACTTGGTCTAAATCTTACCTTATTTTTTGCAGGAACATATATTAATTCCTTAGTATTTGGATTTCGAGCATTATATTTTTCTTTAATTTTTTTTGTAAAAAAAGTTCCAAAGCCTCTTAACTCAATTTTTTGACCTTGTTTTAACCCTTTTTCAATAGTTTTACAGAAAATATTTATTATCTCTTCTATTTCTTTATTATTAAGGTTGGGATTTTTTTTTTTTAGTTTTTTAATAAGATTTTGGCGAGACAACTATTTTTCTTTTTTTCCTTTTTTTCCTATAGCTTTTTCGAAAATACCCTTAAGAGTAGCTCCAGATTTCGTAGCACCTTCACCAAATTTAGCTATTAGCGATTTCTCCTCATCAATTTGAGCAGCTTTGACGCTTAACTTTATTTTCCTAGTTTTTAAATCCAACTCAGTAATTTTTGCATCTAAAGCGTTTCCTGGTGAAAATACCTCTGGTCTTGCATCAGCTGCATCTTTTGCTAAATCAATTTTTTTTATCGGGATGATTAATTTTTTATCTTTGTCTATAGAAACTTTAACACCAGTTTTTAAAACTTCGTGAATTTTTGTAGTAATTACATCTCCAACTTTTTTATTATTGTCTTTAAACCAATCTAATGGATCCTTGTCTAACGATCTCTTTGAAAATCTGATCTTTTCGTCTTTTATTTCTAAAATTTTAACGTTTATTATATCGTTTTTCTTAAATTTTTTTAGATCTTCTATATTCTCATTGTATGAAATCTCTTTGTAGTGAAGCATACCTGACAAACCTGAATCTACTATTTCCCCAAAGATCGCTTTATCAGTAATATTAGTAATCTTAATTTTTGTTTCTTGATTAATTTTTTCTTTAATTTTTTCCCACGGGCTCTCAGTGATTGCTTTATAGGACAAAGACACACGTTTTGTATCTTTATCAATATTTACAATTTTAAATTTTATTTTTTGAGATACCGATAAAACTTTACTTGGCTTTATATTTCGATTTGTCCAGTCTAATTCTGAATTATGTATCAAACCTTCAATACCATCTTCAATTTTAACAAAACAACCATAATCCATTATTTTTGTAACTTCTCCTTCATAAATTTCGCCAACTTTATACTTCGCTTCAATATTTGAATAAGGATCTTCGGTTAAGGCTTTTATAGATGCTGAAACACGATTGGTTTTTTCATCTATTTTTGTAATTTTCACTTTTAGTTTCTGTCCAATAGTAACTAGGTCTGCAGGCTTTTTTACTCTACCGTGGCTTAAATCCGAAACATGCAACAACGCGTCTATGCCGTTGATGTCTAAAAATATGCCCCAGTCAGTAGTTGCTTTAACTATTGCATTTTCAATAATATCACCCTCTTTAATATTCTTTAAAGCTTCTGATATTTCTGCATTTTTACTTTTTTCAAGCACAGCTCTTCTTGAAACACAAACATTACCTCTATTTTTATCTATCCTAGTCGCAATAACTTTTACTGGCGTGTTCATAAGATGATCGATTCTTTTCAAAGGCCTAACGTCAATTTGTGAAGAGGGCATAAAGCAAGGCAACCCTTCAACTGTAGTAATAAAACCACCTTTTACTTTTCCGGTGATATAACCTGTCATTTCCTCCTGAGTTTCAAATACCTTTTCCATTTTTTTCCAAGCTTTCATTTTTCTTGCTTTATCCCTAGATATTACTATCTCACCTTTAAAGCTTTCAATTCTTTCTAGATAAACGTCTATTAATGATCCGACTTTTAATTTTTCAAGTTCGTTATCATTTTTAAATTCTTCTATTGGTATCATCCCTTCCATTTTAGCTTTGCAATCTACAACAATAAAATTTTTAGTAATTTCAGTTACTGTAGCTTTAACAATTTCATTTTCTTTGAGTTTTCTGTCTTTAAAATCTTTATCTAAGAGGTTTTGGAATTCTTTTTGTAATGGGTTGGGATTTTTAATTTCTTGTTCTGTTGACATATTTATTTTTTAATATTTTTTCTACAGTTTTAGACATTTTAACTAACATAGCTTGTTTATCTAATTTTCCGGTGTCGATTACTACCGAATCTCTATGTTTAAGTAAAGGGGAGTTTTTTCTTTTTTTATCTAACGAATTTCTCACTCTCAAGGCTTTTTTTACACCTTTTAGATCAATTTTAGGGTTAATTTTTTTCAGTTCTTTATATCTTCTCTTTGCAGCTAAATTTAAATTACAAATAAAAAAAAATTTAATATCAGATTTAGGTAAAATATTAGTTGATATATCTCTTCCTTCGATACAGCAATTTTTATTTTTTTTTGAGAAGTCAATTTGATATTTTTTCAAAATTTGCCTTATTTTTTTTATTTTTGCTATTTCAGCACTAAATTCTGAAATTTTTGGAGTTTGCAAACTTAAAGATTTTAGATTTTTTAATTTTAAATTCTTAAACTTAATTTTTAAATAGTTAATTCTATTTTTGGGCTGGTTTTTAAGGATTAAGAAAGCTGCATATCGGTATAATAAACCTGAAGAAAGAAATTTGAGTTTATACTTTTTAGCTATGAGTTCTGCTCCTGTAGATTTTCCTGTAGCTGCGCCTCCATCACAGGAAATTTGAAAAGATTTATTTTTGTATTTCAAATTTCGCTCCGAGTGATTTCATTATTTTCAAAAATGAGGGTGATGATGTAAAAACCGTTTCAAAATTTTTTACACTTAATTTAGCACCGGTTAAAATTGCTAAAATAAATGAAGACATACATATCCGGTGATCACCTAAGTTAGAAACATTAATTTTTTTATTACTAGCATTAAACAATCCTTTCCCATAGATTTTTAATTTATCTTTTGACGAGATGCTTTTAATACCTATTTGAGATAAAACATTTTGCATTTCGGTAATTCTATTACTTTCCTTATTTGCAAGATCTTTAATTCCTTCAAAGATAGAAATACCCTTAGTTAATGCCGCGATAATAAAAAGTATAGGATATTCATCTGTAGAATTTACATAATATTTTTTTGATGCTCTTATTGGTTTTAATTTACTATTAAAAACCAAAATATCCCCACTCATTTCATTATTTTTCTTTTTTACGTTTTTAAACTTAATATTTGCTCCCCGCGTCTTTAAAATTTTATAAAACCCAATTCTAGTTGGATTAAGACCAACATTTTTAATTTTTATAGATGAGCCTTTATTAAGTAAAGTTAGTGCTGTAACAAATGCTGCTGATGATGGGTCACCAGGTACATTTATATTTATTGGATTTAAATGCTTTTTTCCAAAAATTTTTATTCTTTTTTCTTTTCTGTTAATAATCCTAATAGCCTGCGAATTTTCTTTTAATAAATTTTCAGTGTGATCTCTGCTTTTATCTTTTTCTCTTATTTCTGTATTTCCGTAGGAATTAAGCCCTGCAAAAATTACTGCACTTTTTAATTGTGCAGATACACCTGCCTTGTATTTGATGCCTGTAGGTAAATTAGTGGAATTTAATTTTAATGGAAAAAAAAATCTATTCTTTGGTAAAAAGGTGGCCCCAAAGTCGGACATCAATAAAATTAATTTTTCCATACTCCTTTTATTCAATGAATTGTCACCTTTTATTTTTACCTCAATATCAGGTGTAGTTGATAAAATTCCGATTAAAAGTCTTGCCAAAGTTCCAGAATTTCCAAAATTCAAAGTAGTATTCTTTTTGGCAAACAGTGAACCTAAGCCTTTTCCGTAAACAAGATAGTTTTTAGATTTTTGTTTTTTTATTTGAACTCCTAAACTTTTAAGACATTTTATTGTTGAGAAAACATCTTCAGACTCCAAAACATTTTTGACTGATGAAACATTGAAGCTAATAGCACCGATTAAAAAACTTCTGATAGAAATTGACTTATCAGGATCCACCTCAACAACTTTTTTAAATGATCTTATTTTATTATAAGCGGTAAGATTAAAACTTCTAGATAACATTATTTTTTAGGAAAATTGAGAACCGAAATAATGTTCAATGGCCTTTGATGATTTTAGAAGTTCTCTAGAAGTACCTTCTGCGATAACTGTGTTTTCCCCTAATACATAACTTCTATCGGTTATATCAAATAAATTTTTTACGTTATGATCTGTAACTAAAATAGCAGTCCCGCTTGATTGAATCTTTAAAATATATTTTTGTATATCCTGAATTACTAATGGGTCTAATGCTGCTAAAGGCTCATCTAATAAAACTATTTTTGGTTTATTTATCATAATTCTTGCCATCATAAGTCGTCTTATTTCTCCTCCAGATAAAACCGAAGCATTTAAAGTTCTTAAATGCTGCAAATTAAATTCATCTAAAAGTTTTTCAGTTATAGACTTTTGATTTTCTGAGCCTCTTACCGAGATTTGAGCAATACCTAGAATATTATCATAAACAGACATATTGAAAACACTTCTTTGTTGCGGAAGATAACCTAAACCTTCTTTAGACCTTAAATGAATAGGAATTTGTTCAATTGATTTGTTGTTAAGAAAAATTTTACCTCCCTCTACATTTTGTTCCCCGATGCACATTGAAAACAATGTTGTTTTTCCGCATCCATTTGGTCCTAAAACACCAACACACTCACCAGGAAAAACTTTCAGTGAAAGTTTCTTCAAAATAGGTCTTCCACCAAAAGATTTACTTACATCTTTAACCTCAAAAATGGGTTTATCTTTTTTAAATTTTAAGATTCTAAAACCTTTTTTCATTTTAGATTTATATTTGCATTAACTTTGCCATCTTTTGTAGAAGCAATATTTAATGTCTGCTTTTTTATATCAAAAAAAAGTTTATCTGCAAACATAGTTCCTCTATAGTCCTTAACTTTAACGTTATTTGAAATCATTAAAAAACTTTTTGAGTTCGAATACTCAGCTTTTTGGGCAAAAAGTTCACTTCCTTCATATTTTGCTATTACATTTCCATCAAATTTCATGTCTAAAGTTTTATTATTGTAAACACCGCTATCTGATTTGATTTTAAGAACTGTACCATCTTTAAAATAAAAAAAAGCCTCAACGAATTTCATGCTAACTATTTCTTCATTTGTCTTTTTGTTGGAAGCCTCTTTAGATTTAAGGATAAATCTATTACCAGCTAAATCTAAACCTGAATATTCAATATTAAAAAATATATCTCCATCTTGAGAATCATTTTTTAATTGTTCATCTATTCTCTTTTGTGTTTCACTAGTTATAATTTTTTCCTTATCCGATACGTTCAAATCTGAATAAGTAAATAGAATTATTAAAGAACCTACTACAAGCAAACTAATTTGAATAATTATTAATTTCTTCTTTCGTTCTGTCATCTAGCTCCACTTTGTAAAAGAAAATGAATATGAATAATACCTTTTAACCTTTTGTTAGACTTTTTTAAATCTTTGTCGGTCACTACTAATAAGCTGGTAATTTTTTTTTCATTCATTATTCCCAATGCTTTTGATGCTGGCATATTTTCATTTACTACCAATGGTTTGTTTGACATAAATTTATTTAAATCTTTATTTATAGAGTTATTTTTGAGATCTCTTCTTAGATCTCCGTCCGTTACCAATCCTTTTATAAATTTATTTTTTATAATAACAACAATACCAAGCTTTTTTTGATTCATAATCTTTAAAGCTTCTTTAAAATTCTTTTTGTAATTTATTACTGGCATTTTTTTTCCAGAAATCATTATATCTTTTGCTAGCAGGAGAGAGCTTCCGATATTTCCGCCAGGATGAAAAACTTTGAATTTTTCTTTTGAAAATTTTTTTTGATACATCACAGTTGTTGCCAAACAATCACCTAATAATAATGTTATTGATGTGCTTGACGTAGGTACCATACCTGTTACATCCGCTTCTTTTACTTTTGGAAGTATCAACTTAATATCGCTCGCTTTTAATAAAAAGCTATCCGGTTTAGAGGCTATTCCGATAATTTTTATTCTAAATCTATTAGCGTACTTGATCATGTTCGTCAGTTCAGATGTATTACCTGAATAGGAAAAAATAATTAATAAATCTTTCTTTTCTATTTGTCCCATATCTCCATGTAAGGCCTGTGCAGGATCACAAAAAAAACTTGGAATACCTACGCTTGAAAAAGTTGCAGATATTTTTCTTGCTATTAGACCTGATTTACCAATACCAGCAAAAATTACTTTTCCTTTACAACTCAAAATTAAATCTACAGCTTTGATAAAACTGTTGTTAAAAACCTTTTTAATTTTTGATAATTCCTTAATTTGAGTAGCAGCTGCTTTATTAGCTAAAGATATATAATTTTTTTTATTCATTAATGTTCAAAAATATCCTCTTTAAAACCCTTCTGATCAAGTTCAACCCTCGTATCTAAAAAAGTAAGGCACTTTTTAAATATATCCATTCTTTTTTCTCTTATGAGCATCGTTTCTAGCTCAGATTTAATTTTGTGTAAGTAAATTACATCATTAGCAGCATACTCTAGTTG
>Ga0208878_1000615_pt1 | contig 12250 bp, 8 predicted proteins | sample Knorr_S15_td_Sur_FD_185600 | JGI IMG/M metagenome (GOLD analysis project Ga0208878, IMG submission 185600) | Marine microbial communities from Southern Atlantic Ocean transect - Knorr_S15_td_SurfaceA_ad_5m_LV_A (SPAdes) (version 2) | ecosystem: Environmental > Aquatic > Marine > Oceanic | place...
ACCAAATACACTCCAATTAGGATTTCTCAAATTGTGTGTTATTGTAAATAGATAGTTTAGAGTATTGTAATTGGTTGACTTTGGAAGAAAGTCAGGAAATGCAGCCTTTTTGAATGCTAGTTCATAATAGATGTTATTCACCACAACCCATCTTCCTTTGAAATGATTTTGCGTGGCAATCCCAACAAATGGAGATATATTTTGAATTGGATGATTAAAATTTCTAATCCGAGTTATATTTTGATTTAATGGATCAGGAATTACTGGCTTTTTTATTTCAAAAAACTGATCATTATAATTAATCTTATCATCAAAATTAAATGCCGACCCCAAAATCACAGATAGAGCAGGGATAAAATCTGTTAGTTTTATAACCCTACCTGCTTTCCAGCTATAGAAATTTTCACCGTGCCATTTTTTATTTTTGAAAGGATCAAAAACAAGATATTTAAACCCTATAGTTTGTTCTCCAATTAGTGTTTCACTGAATTCTGTAGAATAATTATTTTGATAATTATTGTCAAAAATATTTCTGGATAAAATTGAGCCTTCAAGAAACACCTCAAGCTTATCGTTTAGCAATCCGTATCTAAACAAATAGTTAAAATTAAGTCCATCAATTTTAGAGTTGTTTAAATTTTTATGCTCCATACTGTAACTTGAGACGCCTGTCTCAACCTGAAGGACATTCCAACCAATTGCAAAAGCCCCATGTGAAGTTCCAGGTCTATTTGAATTTATTGTTTCTGTATACTGTGCAGTTAAGTTAAACGAGATAAGGATGAAAAAAAGAAAACATCTAATAATTAACATAATACAATAAATATAATTCAAAGATAAATTGAAATATGCAATTAACTAATTCATTTGATTAATTGTATTTTTGATGAAAAGGGTATGCTTTTTATTTATATTTTTTTATTTATCGTAATCTTCAGTTATATATTAAAAAGACTGGCTCCGTACATTATAAGATATATGATAAGAAAACAATTTGAAAAATTTCAAAAAAAACAACCACCTAAAAAAGATGATTTCAAAATGAAATCAAATAAAAAGGTTGGTGAATATATAGATTATGAAGAGATTGATTAAGGGTTATTTAAATAGAAGGCTTGTTGTTGATATTTTAATCATTTTCTCTTTTTGTATAATCTCTCTTGTTTACTTTAATCCACTTCTTTCAGGAAAAAAAATAAAGCAATCCGATATTGATCAGTTTTCAGGGATGTCTCGTCAAATTGTTGAACATAGAGATAACTTTGATGAGGAACCTTATTGGCTTGACAATGCTTTTTTAGGAATGCCTACTTATCAAGTGGCTGTAAAATATCCATTTGATGTTTTGGATAAGGTTGATAAAATAATTCGTTTTCTGCCAAGACCTGCTGATTATCTTTTTGTATACCTACTGTCTTTTTTCCTTTTGTTAAAGAGCATGAAAGTTAGAAGTGATTATGCTTTTTTTGGATCCATTGCTTTTGCCTTTTCCACATACCTAATCATTATTCTTGGTGTTGGTCACAACACAAAAGCCTTGGCGATTGGTTACACTCCATTGGCTTTGGCTGGGTTTTTCAAAATCCTAAATAATCGAACTCTGAGTGGTATTGTTATTTGTTCTGTTGGTCTTGGACTTCAAATAAACGCCAACCATTACCAAATGACATACTACTTCATGATGCTTATGGGCCTTATTTTGATCATGTCAACATTATTTGAAAAAGGTGATAATTTAAAAAGTAAGTTTGTTAAAACAGGAGCGTTCTCATCATCTGTATTAATTGCAATTCTTTTAAACTCTTCCTCCATAATGGCTACAAAAGAATACTCAGAATTTAGCACCAGAGGAAATTCTGAAATCAGCATTAATCCCGATGGTAGTGAAAAGACCGATCTTGATGGTCTCAGTAAAGAATACATAACAGAATACAGCTATGGAAAAATTGAAAGCCTAAATCTTATTATTCCAAGATTTATGGGGGGAGGAAGTTCTGATCTTATTGGAAAGGACACAGATTTTTTCAAAAGCTTATCCAATTACGATCCTCAATCAGCAAGCTTAATCTATCAAAATGCTAGGTTATACTGGGGAGATCAACCCATCGTTGCTGCACCGGCATATATAGGGATAAGTGTATTTTATTTATTCATTATATCTCTTTTTTATTTAGACAAGAAAACTTTGAGATGGGTTTTGCCGTCTTTGATTTTCGCATTATTATTATCATGGGGCAAAAACTTTTCTGCATTAACAGACTTAATGATTGACTATTTTCCTTTCTATGATAAGTTTAGGGCCGTATCATCAATACAAGTAATAATCGAACTTATAATTCCCTTGATTGCCGCGCTTGGATTATACAAAATTTTTGAAGGGAAACATCAAAAGACAATGAGCCACAAAAAACTTATTTATCCATCATTGATTTTTTTGACAACCCTATTTTTGCTTTTAGTATTTGGTGAATCGATTTTTAAATTTCAATCCGAAAGAGAAGTTTTTGGAGCATATCCAGAAATTCTTGACATGATTGTAAATGAAAGAAAATCGATATTCAAGGCAGATGTAATGCGTTCGATATTTATTGTTTCTGTTGTTTTTGTTTCAATTTTTGCAGCCAAAAAAAACTACTTATCAAGGAAATACATAATCCCTGTTCTAACAATAATTGTTTTGGCTGATTTATGGTCTTTTAATAAAAATTACGTGAATGATGACAACTTCACTAATGCTTCTATTGTTAAAGCCCCATTTATATTGAATGATCTAGACAAAGAAATTTTGAATGACAAATCCGACTTTAGGGTATATGAAAGCTTTCGTGGATTTGTAAATGGAAGAACCTCTTTTTTTCATAATTCAATTTCAGGCTATCACGCTGCGAAACCTAAGAGAATGCAAGACATCTATGACTTCTACCTTTTAAAAAATAATTTGCGTGTTCTAGACATGCTAAACGTAAAGTATATAATTGATTTAAATGAAAGCGGAAACATCGAACTAAAAATCAATGAAGATGTTATGGGCAGTGCGTGGTTTGTTGATGAAGTACAAAAAGTAACAGACTCCAATCAGGAACTTCTTGGTTTGTCAAGTATAGACTATAATAAAACGTGTTTGAGTAGTGATTTGAATAATAAGACATATAGTGATAGTTCTAAGAATTATATTGAGATTGTGGATAAAAGAGCAAATCAAATAACGTATAAAGCATTTTCAAATGATACTGGATTTATTGTGTTTTCCGAGGCTTTTTACAAAAACGGATGGGTGGCAAAAATTAATGGTGAGATTACAGACCATCATAAAGTAAACTATCTACTTCGCGGATTGGAAGTTGAGAAGGGGGAACATGAAATTGTATTTACTTTTGAGCCTAACGTAATTAAAACAGGCACATTGTTAATGGCAAGCTCAAATATTTTATTGCTGATTTTAGTCTTTTTTTACTTTAAAAATCTAATCAAAAATGTACGCTAAAACTCCTGTCAACCGATACAATAAGACTTTAAAAATGCTGAATGAGGTATGCCCTTCACCTTCAGTTATTTTTGATTTAGGCATTAGGAATCCATTTTCTAATATTATGGAAAAAAACAATTATAAGGTGTACAATACAAGTGGGCAGGACTTTGACACAAACCCGATGCTTGATATTCCCGATGATGTAGATTTAGTGACAGGATTTGAGATTATTGAACACTTAGTATCGCCGTATACATTGTTAAAGAACATAAACGCCAAGAGGATTTTTTTGACAGTTCCTTTAAAGCTATGGTTTGCAAACGCATACAGAAATAAAGATGATGAAAGGGATCGTCATTATCATGAGTTCGAGGCCTGGCAGTTTGATTGGCTTTTAGAAAAATCTGGATGGAAAATAATGAAAAAAGAGTTTTGGAAAAGCCCTACTAATAAAATTGGATTTAGACCTTTTTTAAGACTTTTTACAAACAGATACTATGCTGTATACGCGGAGAGAATACAGGTGGATTTTGATAATTATTATAAAGGGGTTTTGAATTTATAAACCATGAGGATAGGAATGATTTTAGACGCCCCATTCCCTGATGATGCCAGGGTCTCAAATGAATGTGATGAATTAATCAAACGTGGGCACGAAATTTTTTTATTTTGTCTTTCTTACAAACAAAAATTTTTAAAGGAAGAAATTTATGATGGAATAAATATTAGAAGATATTTCTGCTCCAAATTGGTTTATAAAAGCTCAGCTCTTGCAAACGATTTGCCATTCTACAATATGAACATGGCAAAAAAAATAAGACACTTTGTAATAAACAATGAAACAGATTGTTTACATATTCATGATATACAGGTTGCTGGAGCAGCAATTCAAATTTGTGACGAATTAGGCTTGCAATTTACTTTAGATCTACATGAAAATCGACCTGAAATAATGAAGCACTATAAGCATGTAAATTCATTTTTTGGAAAGTTGTTAATTAATCCAAATAGTTGGAAAATTGCCGAAGAAAAATTTATTAAAAAAGCTCATAAAGTAATTACAGTAACACAAGAAGCTAAAAAAGAACTATTGAAAAGGTGTATGATAAATGCAAAGAAAATTGTCGTTTACCCCAACACAGTAAAAAAAAGTTTCTACTTAAATAAAAATATTGATCAAAAAATTAGTGCTGATTACTCAAAAGAATTTGTTTTGCTATACATTGGCAACACATCAAAAAGAAGGGGTCTAGAAACCGTTATAGATGCTTTACCATTGCTAAAAGAGAAAATCTTGAATATTAAATTGGTAATTATTGGTCAAAGTTCATTTGACAAAAAACTAAGGTCAAAGGTTAAAAAACTAAAGCTCTCTAATTTTGTTGATTTTATGGGTTGGAAGAAAGAAAACGAACTTTACAAATACCTCATGATAGCTCATTTGGGAATTTCACCCTTGCATCGAAATATACACCATGATACAACTTATGCAAATAAACTTTTTCAATATATTTCCTTTGGTGTTCCTGTCATTTGTAGCAATTCAACAGCCCAATCAGAACTAATATCCAATTATAAATGCGGTAAAGTTTTTGAGGAACGAAACTCGAAAGATTTTGAAAAAAAGGTTCTTTCCGTTTTCAACGATAAAAAGGAATATGATTTGTTAAAAACAAACTGTTTAAGTGCAATTAAGAAATTAAACAATAGTGTTATCTCAAAAGAAATTGTCTCAATTTATGAATAGAAAATCCATTGGAATACTGACTTACTATTGGCCCCCCTCGGGTGGATCAGGCGTTCAAAGGTGGTTAAGGTTTTCAAATCATCTCATTGAATTAGGTTGGGAAGTTCACGTATTTACATTTAAAAAACCCCAATATGATGTGATTGATAAAGAAATGGAAATCCAAGTACATCCGGCAATAAAAGTAAATCGGATAAATGGATTTGAACCGTCAAGGTTTTTAAAAAGTATGTTTAGTTACAAATCAAAATTCAAAACATATTCCGATGGAACAGCCTTTAAACATAGCACTATTACACTTACATCATCTATAATTCGCGAATTATTTTTCTTCCCAGATGCAAGACGTTTTTTAGTTGGGCCTGCTTACAGGTACATAAAAAAATACTATTTAGAAAATAATTTAAATTATCTTGTCACAACGGGTCCTCCTCATTCAATGCATCAGGTTGGCCTAAAACTAAAAAGAGATATTCATATAAAATGGGTTTCAGACTTTAGAGATCCTTGGTCTAATTTTTTTCAAAATAAATTATTGAATCAACTAGAATCCACACAAAAAAAACATGCTAGAGAAGAAAAAATAATTTTAAAAAATGCTGATGCAGTTTTTACAACTGCAAAAAGCTTGAATGATGAATTTTTTAAAATCAATAATCAATGTTTTTATATACCCAGTGGTTTTGACACTAATCTATCAGGCAAACCCAATAAAAAATTTAGAATTCTATACGCTGGAGCAATGAAACCCATACAAAACCCAAAAAATTTGTGGTCTGTATTGGCGGATCTGATTAAGTCCGATGAAAATTTCGAACAACTTGTTGAAATAGTCTTGATTGGAAATATAAACCCGTTTGTATATAACTCTGAAGAGTTTAAAAAGATTAAAAAAAGACAAATTATAAGTCCAATGTCTAAAAATGAATTAGACAAAGAAATTGAAATTTCAGAGATTTTGGTTGTTTGTTCTGTGAATATGAAAGGTTGCAATGATATAGTTCCTGGAAAGTTTTTTCACTATCTCTCTTCTGGAAAGAAAATTCTTGGAATAAGTAATCAAGGGAGCGATCTTGAAAACATTATAATTGAAACACAATCTGGTAAGTCATTTGACTATGATAATTATCATGATTTAAAAAATTATATTTATGAAAGCTTTAAAAGTTATTTGGAGGGAAAATCAGTAAAGAGAAAACCTGTTGCCAAATATATGTCTAGTAATATTGCAAAGAGAATTGAAAAAATAATTACAACATTATAAAAATGGGAATTGTATTTAACCAATCTTATAAAAACATTGTCATAATTATTGTTGCAATCATAATTGGAGGCTTTAACACTCTATTCTTTTATCCAACTTTTCTTAAAGCTGAATATTATGGTCTAGTTGTTTTTCTACTGGCAACATCCAATCTTCTGATGCCACTAGTTTCATTTGGGAGTCAGCATACGATAATAAAATATTTTTCATCATATAAAAGCAAAAAAGAAAAAGACATTTTTATGTCCTCCGTTATTTTTATTCCGATGCTAACTATCATACCCATCTCTTTACTAGTTGTACAGTTTCATGATACAATTGGAAATTTCCTGTCAATTCAAAACCCAATAATTGATTCTTATGTGTGGGTTATATTCTTGGTAGCTTTTGCGACTTCCTATTTTGAAGTTTTTTATTCTTGGGCTAGGGTCCAATTAAGGTCAGTTTTTGGGAATTTTTTAAAAGAAATATTTCCCAGAATTTCAATATTGGTACTACTTAGCTTGGTTTATCTTGGACACGTTACAAAAGAAAACTTTATTTGGTGGCTTACTGGGTTTTATTACTTAAGACTGCTAATAATGATGCTCTATTCTTTCTACTTATATCTTCCAAAGTTTTATTTTTCAATCCCAAAAAACATAACTGAAATTTTAACTTATTCCTTATTTATTTTCTTGGCAGGTTCAGCCGCAAGTATATTGATAGATATTGATAAATTTATGATCCCTCAGAAGGAGATAATATCACAGACGGCTTTCTATGCCGTAGCTGTTTTCATTGCAACTGTTGTTGAAATTCCAGGCAGAGCTATGTTTCAAATTGTAAATCCTCTTGTTGCAAAAGCATTAAACGAAAATAACAAAAAGGAGCTTGAGAGTCTTTACAAAAAGAGTTCACTGAATCTTTTAGTGGTTTCTGGATTGTTTTTCTTACTGATAAATTTAAATGTTGATTCGTTTTATAATTTAATCTTAGATTCCTCCTACTCCACAGCCATTTCAGTTGTTTTAATTATATCAATAAGTAAACTAATTTTAATGAGTTTTGGATGTGGTCCTGCAATTCTTGCTACAGCTAAATTTTATAAAATAACTTTGCCATTTTCAATTTTAATGGCTGTGTCTGTTTATGTACTTAATGATAGATTGATTGATTTGTATAGTATAAATGGGGCTGCTTTATCTACTTTAATTGTAATATCTTTTTTTACCTTTTGCAAGATCATCTATTTAAAATATAAACTGAATATTGTGCCTTATTCTTACAATACTTTAAAGATATTTGTTCTGATTGTATTTCTTTTTTTCTTAGTTAATCTTTTGGATTTTGGTGACAAATACCTAATCGAAATAATTGTAAAATCTTTTGCCCTAAGTGTGGGATATGTATTGTCTATTTATAAAATGCAAGTCTCTAACGAAATGAATACATTGATAAAAAAAACCTTATCAAAGTTTGGGCTTCAGAAATTTAGCTAGAAGAGATTTTTTATTTTTAACCAGTTTTTCAGGTGAACCTTCAAAAACTAATTCTCCACCATTAGATCCACCAAAAGGCCCTAGGTCTATAATATAATCTGATGATTTGATCAATTCTATATTGTGTTCTACCACAATTATTGAATGACCATAATTTATTAAATGATTGAATGAGTTTAGTAACTTTTTAATATCATGAAAATGAAGGCCAGTGGTTGGCTCATCAAAAATAAAAAGTGTCTTATCTGCTGACTGCCCCTTTAAAATAAAAGAAGCGAGTTTAATTCTTTGTGCTTCACCTCCACTCAAAGTTGATGAAGACTGTCCAAGGTTTACATAACCCATGCCTACATCAATCAGGGCTTTGAGTTTGTTCGCAATTTTATTTTGACCATTCTCAATAAAAAAATTATATCCTTCATCAATTGTCATTTTTAGAATATCATCAATATTTTTATTCATATACGTTACTTGTAAAACATTTTTTTTAAATCTTTTTCCTTTACAAGTTTCACAAAGTAAGTTGATGTCAGCCATAAATTGCATTTCTACTTTGATTGTACCCTCCCCTTTGCACTCATCACATCTTCCACCATCAACATTAAATGAAAAATGTTTTGGCTTGAATGAAAATTGTTTTGATGTAGATTGTTTAGCAAACAGATTTCGAATATCATCATATGCCTTTATGTATGTTACTGGATTCGACCTTGAAGATTGGCCGATTGGGTTTTGATCTATAAACTCAATTGAATCAATATCTTCAATGTTTCCTGCAATGGATGAGAATTGTCCAGGCTTGGTTGTATATACCCCTTTTGATTGAAGTAAGGCAGGATATAATATTTTTTTTACTAATGTAGTTTTTCCACTTCCAGAAATTCCTGTAACACTCACTAAAGAGTTCAAAGGAAAGTTCACGCTTAAATTTTTTAAATTATTTTCTCTACATCCTTTTAGCTCGATTCTTTTGCCACTTATTCTTCTTTTTGATGGAACATTTATCTCGTATTGGTTTTTGAGATATTTTGTGGTAATTGTGTTAGAATTTAGAATTTGCTTTAAGGAGCCCTGTGCAACAATTTCTCCGCCCAAAATTCCTGCACCTGGGCCGAGGTCTATAATTTGATCCGCAGACCTAATAATATCTTCATCGTGCTCCACAATTATAACAGTGTTTCCTAAGGATCTTAAATTTTGTAGTATGGAAATTAATTTACTTGTATCCTCAGGATGAAGACCAACACTAGGTTCATCTAAAACATATATTGAACCAACGAGCGCACTACCAATTGAAGTTGCAATATTTATTCTTTGAGTTTCTCCTCCGGAAAGTGTATTTGATTTTCTGTTTAATGTCAAATAAGGTAATCCTACTTTGCATAAAAATGACAACCTGTTTTTAATTTCTGTTATGACTCTATTACATTTTTTTAATTCACTTTCTGATAATTTAATTTTATTGAAAAAATCCAAAACGTTTTCAATAGGCAGATTTACCAAGTCAGAAATTGATGAGCCATTTATTTTTACATAATCTGCCTCCTTGCGAAGTCTAGTACCATTACATTCGTTGCATTTTGCTCTTCCTCTATAGCGAGATAGCATAACTCTATTTTGAATTTTATACATTTTTTTTTCAAGCTTAGAAAAAAAGAAATTGATGCCTTTAAAGTGTTCATTGCCCTCCCAGATTAATTTTTTCTCAATCTCGGTTAATTTAAAATAAGGTCTGTGTATTGGAAAATTAAATTTCTGGGAGTTGTTTACAAGCAGGTCTTTGTACTTACTCAGTTTCTGTCCTCTCCAAGGAGCTATACATTCTTCATAGACTGAAAGACCAGTGTTTGGAATTACAAGTTCAGGATCAATTCCCATTATATCACCATACCCATTGCAATTGCTACACGCTCCATAGGGATTGTTAAAACTAAACAAGTGTTCCGTCGGCTTTAGGAACTTTATGCCATCTTGTTCAAATTTTTTTGAAAATAATTTGTACTTGTTGTCTTTTAAGCTTTTTACATACATTTCATCATTTCCTTGATAAAATGCATTTTCAATAGAATCCGTAATTCGATCTAAATAGTCTTTATCCTTTTTATAAATTGACCTGTCAACAACTAGAAAGAGATTTTCGTTACTTTTAAAATCAAACTCTTCGATTTGACAAATAGTTCCGTTTGATTCAATACGAGCATAACCCTCATCTAAAAATAACTTTAGATATTGTTGCAAATCAATATTTTTTGGGCAAACAAGTTTTGTCATTACTAAAAACTTATCTCCCTCATCAAAAGTATTTATATAATTAATAACTGTATTAACATTTTCTTTAACAACCTCTTTCCCCGTAATTGGACTGTATGTTTTTCCAATCCTTGAGTATAAAAGCTTTATGTAGTCATAAATTTCTGAACTTGTACCAACTGTTGATCTTGGATTTGAATTGTTTACTTTTTGTTCAATTGCGATTGCAGGTGACAAGCCTTGTATTTTTTTTACTTTCGGTTTTTTAATTTTACCAAGGAATTGTCTTGCATAAGATGATAAGCTTTCAATGAATCTTCTTTGACCTTCAGCAAATATTGTATCGAATGCTAGACTTGATTTGCCGGATCCGGATAGTCCCGTAATAACGATTAATTGTTTTTTTGGAATTTTTAAACTTATATTTTTTAGATTATGCATTTCTGCACCCTCAATGATTATTTCTTCACTTTTTTGTTTTGTTTTAGCTGCCATTTTATTTAACAATCCAGATGTAAGGATCTATAGCTTTTGTGTTATTAAAGATGCTAAACTGTAATGTTGATTTAGAACCATCCTTTGGATTAAATACTTTACCTATTTTTTGTAAAGCTGAAATACTTTCCCCTTTTTCAACATAAACTTCTGCAATATTTTTATAAGCTGTAATATAACTTCCGTGTTGTACCAATATGGTTATATTACTTCCTTTAAATTTTAAAATTGATAATACAACACCATTAAAAACTGCTCTAATTTCAGCATCTTTAGTGGTAGCAATAACTAGGCCGTTGCTTTGAATTTTTGTTGTTCTAACAACTGGATGGGGTTGTAATCCAAACTTTTGAATTATTGCGCCTCTTTCAACTGGCCATGGTAAATTCCCTTTATTTGCGCTAAACTTTTCAGAAAGTGCTCTTGCTTCTGGGGTTAATTTAAATATATTGTTGTTTGATTCGTTGTTTGATTTTCTAATCGCCTCTTTTATTAAACGATCAATTTCTTTGTCTAAGTTTTTTGAAATTTTTTGTTTTTCATCTATTTGTTTTTTATAAGTCCTCTCTTTTCGTTTAAGTCCGGTTATTAGTCTTTCTTTTGATTTTTCCTCAACTTTTAACTTGCTTCTATTTTTTTGGTTCTGCTTTAGTAGTTTGTTTTTTTGAGCCTTCAATGAATTTAAATCCTCAATCTTTTGTTCCAATAAAATAATAGAGTTTGAGATTTTTTCAGATACTCTTTTTCTATCTTGGGAAAATTGATTAATATATCTAGAGCGTTTCATTGCTTGTAAAAAATCTTCAGATGATAGCAAAAACATTAACCTTGATTCTTTGAGTTTACTTTTATAAGAATTCATTATCATTGATGCATACTGGCCTCGTATGTTTTCTATTTCGAGTCCAAGCAAATCAATTGAATCATTTTTTTTTTCTATTTCTGTTGTAACAACATTAATTTGTTGATTGGTTAACTTAATCAACTCCTCATTTTTTTCGATCTTTATTGATATGTTTTCTAAATCATTGTAAGCGATTTTAGTTGTTTTAGAATTATCAAATAATAAAGAGTTAATATTTTCTATTTCCTTTTTAACTAATAATCTTTGACTTTCAAGCTGTTTAATTTTTGAGGATTGTGAAAAAATTAAATTGCAAAAAAAGAATAATAAAAAATGTGAAATTATTTTTATCAATTTTCAAAAATTCGAATTTTTCAATATATCAATTAGTACCCGTACTACCAAACCCACTTGACGATCTTTCTGTTTCGTCAAGTACTGATGAACTTTCAAAATTGACTTTTACTATTCTTGCAAAAACAAGTTGTGCAATTCTTTCAGATGGTTTTATTTCATAAGATTTTTTGGAAGAATTATATAGAATAACACCTATCTCACCTCGATAATCTGCATCAATTGTTCCAGGTGAATTTAAAACTGTGATCCCCTTTTTTAGTGCAAGGCCACTTCTTGAACGAACCTGAGCTTCATACTTTTCTGGGATTTCTAAATATAAACCTGTAGGAACTAGTATTCTCTT
>Ga0208878_1000616_pt1 | contig 12248 bp, 13 predicted proteins | sample Knorr_S15_td_Sur_FD_185600 | JGI IMG/M metagenome (GOLD analysis project Ga0208878, IMG submission 185600) | Marine microbial communities from Southern Atlantic Ocean transect - Knorr_S15_td_SurfaceA_ad_5m_LV_A (SPAdes) (version 2) | ecosystem: Environmental > Aquatic > Marine > Oceanic | place...
ATCCAAGTTTGACATCCTGTCCAATTGAGTCATTTATTTTTTGTAATTTTTTTTTATTAATTTTAATAATTTTATTTTTCATGAAAATTTTAATTAAAGTAGCAGCATTCATAGATCCACCACCCATTCCTGACTTAACAGGTATATTTTTTTTAACTGTTACAAGATACTTTTTTTTCAATAATTTTTTTTTGTCTAAAACAGATAAAGTTTTATAGATTGTATTACGACTAGTAATTTTTTTTGAAAATTTACCTTTAAACAATATCTTATGATTACGACTGCCTATCTGTCTTAGACTAATTTCATCATAAAGTGAAATCAGTGATACTATACTCTGCAATTTATGTAAATTTTTTGTTTTTCCTACAACATTTAAATTTAAATTTATTTTTGCATAAGACTTTTGTGATATCGTATTCATAGAAACAGTTTAATTAGTAAAATTATAGTCCAAAAACTAATTTTTTTTCAATTTCTTTTTTTAACTCTTCTTCGGTATCTTCTAATTTTAAAACTCCATTCCAAAAATATCTTGCCTGCACTTTTTTGTTAAGTCTCCATAATACATCACCGTAATGATCATTAACTATTGGATCGTAAGGCATAAGTTTTACAGCTTTTTCTAGATATTTTTTTGCGTTAACAAAGTCTTTGATTAAATAATAGGCCCATCCAATTGAGTCGGTAATGTAAGGGTCATTTTCTCTTAAACTATAAGCTTCCTTTAGCATGTCCATTGCTTCAGGAATTTTGTAAGATCTCTCTAACCAGCTGTATCCAAGATAATTTAAGACATATGGTTCATCTGGATCTATTTTAAGAGACTCTATTAAATCTTCATCAGCTTTTAAAAAATCTTTTTTTCTTTCGTAACTAGTTCCTCTTTTATATAAAAGATCTGCATATTCCTCTGCACTATAATTTGGGTATCTTATTAAATTTGAATAAATTTCTATTGCTCCCTCATAGTCTTGAAAATTTCTCAATATGTTTGCCATATCAAATAAAATCTTGTTTGATGGGTTTTGAATTTTTCTGTATTCTTTTTTGATAAATTTTAAAGCACTATCGTCATTTTTAGTCTCTTGGATAATTGATGCATTTTTTTTCACTTTAAACCAGTTATATATAACGTTATCTTTTTCAATGTTACTTAGTTCATTTTTTACTAATTTATATTTTTTAGTATCCATGTAGTTTTCAATTAGTAATGTCGAATTAAGCGTGAAATTTGGGTTAAGATATTTTGCTAAGATAATATAAAAATTTGATTCTTTATATAAACCTTGTGATGAATAAAGATTAGCGATTAAATAGAAAAACTCTGCAATAATATCTTTCTCATTTTTGCATGAAAATAAATCATTTAATTTATTATAATTTTTTTCTTCAATCCATTTTACTGATTGAGCAATTAACAATGGTTTATTAAGTTGATTAATATTTTGTAAAACTTGGTCTATTTTTTTAATTTTATTTTGTTCAATTAAATAATCTAAATAAAAATATATATATCTAGAGCTGCTTCCATCATATTCTATAAATTCTTCAAATCTTTTAGTCGTATTTTTTAAATCAAAATAACAGCTTAAAAAAGCTAAACTAATGTCGTCTAATTCTGCAAAATCATTGTTTTTATAACTTTCAATATTATTATTTTTAAAAACTTCTAAGTAGTTTTTTAAAACTTTTGACAATATAATATGGTATCTATCATCTGGATCAATTAGGCTTTCAATTTTTTCTAAATTTAAGGTGCTTTTTTCTAAATTTTTATTTATTAAATTATCTACTAAAAGAATCACTTCTCTCTCTAAAAAAGAATAATTATTTTGTGAATATTTGATTTTCTTAATTGCCAAATCAACTTTTTCATTTGCAACCAGTGCTTTTATATAATTTTTGAAATGTTCTTCATGTCTGTCATTTAGGATCTTGGAATTTTCTAAGAATTTTAAGGAGTTTTTTGCATCATTATTATTGATAGACAGTACTGCTGAAAAATAATTTGATAAATTTTTTTGATCAAACTTATTAACATCACTTATTTTAGAAAACGATGATGTCTGATATAATAAAAAAATTATAAATAAATAAATGTACTTGTGCATACATCAAACATATGTCTAAAAATTATTTAAATCAAAGAAATAAAGTTGAAGATTTTTTATTTAAATCGAAATTTGATTACGAAAATCAACCAATTAATAGACTAAAAAAAGTTGAAATAATTGAAAATAAACAAGAATTATTAAAAAAACTAAAATTAAAAATCGAAAATCTGGAGGATTGTGAACTAAAAAATAATGCTAACAAAATTGTATTTAGCGATGGTAACAAAGATAGTTCAGTAATGATCATAGGAGAAGGTCCAGGTCAAAAAGAAGATGAGCTAGGTAAACCGTTTGTGGGTGATGCGGGTATATTATTAAATAAAATGCTTGCAGCAATTAATTTAGACAGGAAAGATATTTATATTACAAATGTTGTTAATTACAGGCCTCCTTCAAACAGAAAACCTGAAATAAAAGAAATTAAAAGATATTCTGAATATTTATACGAACACGTTGAAATTATTAATCCAAAAATGATTATTCTACTTGGTAGTACAGCTATGGAAGCTTTTTTTGGATCAAATTTAAAAATATCAAAAGAAAGAGGTATTTGGAAAGAAATACTGATCAAAAATAAAACCTTTTTGACAATGATAACTTTTCATCCAGCATATTTACTAAGACAAGCTGATCAAAAAAAATATTCTTGGTTAGATTTAAAAGAAATAAGAAAGAAAATTGATGAACTTAAAATCGATATTTAAAGGTATTCAAAATATTGCTGGCGTAGATGAAGTGGGTAGAGGCAGTTTAATAGGACCCGTTTATGCATCTGCAGTTATATTAAAAAAAAACTGCGATGTTAAAAAATTGAAAGACTCAAAAAAATTAACAAAAAAAGAGCGTGAAGTTTTAAACAAATATATAAAAAAAAATTCGTATTGGTCTATCGGTTCTGCATCAAAAGAAGAGATAGAGAAACTAAACATTCTAAATGCCTCTTTGTTAGCTATGAAAAGAGCTATAAAAAAATTAAAAAAAAAACCTCATTTGGTTTTAGTTGATGGTAACAGAATTCCGGTAATGAAAAATTATAATCTAAAATATGTAATTAAGGGTGATCAAAAAATACCTCAAATCTCAGCAGCCTCAATTGTTGCTAAAGTTTCTAGGGACAGTTTGATGAAAAAAATATCAAAGAATTTTTCAAAATATCAATGGAATAAAAATTGTGGATATGGAACAAAAGTTCATATTCAAGCAATTCGAAAATTTGGTATCACAAAGCATCATAGAAGAACTTTCAAGCCTATACACAATATATTGAGTCCAAGATAATAATAGACACAATTAATTCAAAATAATTCAATCATGAGTTGACGTAGAGTCATGCCTAGAGTCTAATTATCTTTTTAAAAATGGAAAAGTTAAATTTAAAAAATAAAATTATAAATGGGGACAGTCTTAAGGAGCTAAAAAAAATCCCTAAAGAAACTTTCGATTTAATCTTTGCAGACCCGCCTTACAATTTGCAATTAAAAAATCAACTCACTAGACCAGATAGATCTAAAGTGAGTGCAGTAAATGACAAATGGGATCAGTTTGAAAGCTTTAAAAAATACGATGATTTTACATATGCATGGCTTGATGAATGCAAAAGAATTTTAAAAAAAAATGGAGCTATTTGGGTAATTGGTAGTTATCACAATATTTTTAGAGTTGGATCAGTCATTCAAAATTTAGGCTTTTGGATATTAAATGATGTTATATGGAATAAAAAAAATCCAATGCCTAATTTTAGAGGAACAAGATTTACTAATGCCCATGAAACTTTAATTTGGGCATCGAAATCTGAAAAGTCTAAATACACTTTCAACTACCAATCTTTAAAATGTTTAAATGACGATCTTCAAATGAGATCTAACTGGGAATTGCCGATTTGTAATGGTTCTGAAAGACTAAAAAAGAATGGTAAAAAAGTGCATTCTACCCAAAAACCTGAGGCTCTACTTCACAGAATTTTATTAGCAACAACAAATAAAAATGATTTTGTTTTAGATCCTTTTTTAGGATCAGGAACAACGGCAACAGTTGCTAAGAAATTGGGAAGAAATTATTATGGTATTGAAAAAGAGAAAACCTATTTTAATGCAGCTGAGCAAAGGTTAAAAAAAACAAAACCTATAGAAGATGATTATTTAGATACTCTTCAAAATGGAAGATCTAAACCAAGAATACCTTTTGGCTCATTAGTTGAGTTAGGAATAATTAAACCAGGAACCACTATATACGATAATAAAAAGAAAATTAGTGCAAAAATAATGGCTGATGGGAGTATTAAGCATGAACAAACAGAGGGTTCAATTCATAAAGTAGCAGCCACAATTTTAGGAGCTGAAAGCTGCAATGGTTGGACTTTTTGGCACTACAATCTTAACGGTAGCATTGTACCTATTGACCACTTAAGACAAAGACTAATATCTAGTAATCAAGTTTTATAAATTCTACCTAAATAATATTCTAGAAATTTTTTATTTTTTACTAATCTTTTTAGGAAAATATTTCTGAAAAATATTATTAAAGGATTTGATAAATGAAAAGCAAACAAGTTAAATTTTGATCTAAAATTAATCATTTTTAATTTATTTGCCCTCTTTTTGAAAAAATTGATTTCTTTATCGGTATTTAAAGACATAAACAATTCATAAGCACTCTCAATCGATTGCGATGCACCTTGTGCAAATGATGGTGGAAAGGCAAAAAAAGCATCACCTATCAAATGAATATTATTATTCTGTATTTTGAGAAACTCATCACTAACAAACACTGGAAATATTTTTAATTCCTTAATACCTGTAACAAATTCTTTAATTTCTTGAGGGACTTTTTCTAAAATTCTTTTGATAAAGGAATTTTCACTAAATAATGAATAATTACCTTGCTCCTCTAATGAAAGAGAATGTTTCATAATAGCAATAAAATTTAAATCACCATTAGAATTTAATGGGTAAATAACATGGTGGAAGTTTGGACCTAAAAACAAAGCTACATTTTTTTTGTTCACGTTTTCAGGAAATTTAGTTAATTTACCTCTAATAGCTAATGTGTCATTATATTTTGGTTTTACTTTGTTATTTGAAATTAGATTTTTACTCTTTGAAAAAACTCCATCAGCAATAATCAAGTAATCACATTCTTTAGTTACATTATTTTCAAATGAAATTTTAATTTGTTTTTCTTGGTCATTTATTTTTGAAATTTTAAAACCAGTTTTTATTATGTCGCCCAAATCTTTTTTTAAAAAATTTATTAAAGTTGATCTTTTTAGTGTTGTATATTTGATGTCATCTGCATTGAAATTCGTAATATCTAGATCACAGATTTTATTTGATGAATTGATTGAAAAAAAATCAATTTTTTCAGGATTAAATTTTTCATTATCAGATAATTTATTAAACCCAATTTTATTCAAAAGCTTAACGCTATTGACTGAAAGTTGAATACCGTAGCCGTCCTCTAAATTAATAGTGTCGTTTTTTTCATAAATTGTAATTTCATAATTTAAACTATTTTTAAAAAGATTTGCGATGTACAAACCTGAGATACCTGCTCCAATTATCGCAATTTTTTTCATTAATTTTTCTCGAGATATTTAACTACTTTTTTAGTGAATGTTGGCAACATGTAATTATTTATTTTTCTTTGATCAATCCAAGTAGATGATGAATATTTATTGATATTTTTTAAATGTAGTATTTTTATATTCATATTCATATTAGACAATTTAATATTAAGATTTTTATTAAATTTTTTAGGTTTATGTAGTTCTTCCATGGGAAAAATTCTCAAGTTTTTTAAAAAATTAAATTTAGTATTTTTTATTAATAAATATTTTTGATTTTTTTTATAAACTTTGAGTAAAAAATATTTGTCTTTATATTTTTTTGAATTTTTTGTTAAATTAAAGTCTTTCTTTTTAAAAGATTTGCATTTTTTAGTTATAGGACATTGGCAGCAAAGTGGGTTGGTAGGTTTGCAAACTAAAGCACCAAATTCCATAAGTGCCTGAGCATAATCACTTGAACGGTTTGAAAATCCTAAAATAGACTTTTTTTCAATTAAATTTTCTTTCTGAATTTCTTTTTCTTTTTTTAAATAAAGGTATCTTTTTATAATCCTTTCTACATTTCCATCTAGTGGAATATATGGCTTATTAAATGCAATAGCTAAAATTGCATTAGCAGTATAATCTCCAATACCAGATAGTGATTTCAAATCGTCAAAATTATCAGGTATTACTCCATTAAAATTTTTAATTACAGACTGCGCTGCTTTCTTTAAGTTTCTTGCTCTTGAATAATATCCAAGACCTTCCCAAAGTTTAATTAGTTTTTTGTTATCAACACTTGCAAGTTTTTTTATGTTTGGAATTTCTTTAACAAATTTGTTAAAGTATGGAATTACGGTTGCTACTTGAGTTTGTTGCAACATAAATTCACTAATCAACGTATTATACTGTCTTTTTTCTTTGGAAACATTTTTTCGCCATGGTAATGATCTTTTATTTAAATCATACCATTTCAGAATATTTTTTGTTACAAATGGATCACTCATATGCAATTTAAAAAATATACTAAGCAGAGATTAGGGGGCATTCAAGGTCTAAGATCTTTTAAAGACACTTTGCCCACAAAAGTTAAAAAAATCATAAATAAAAAAGGTAGTATATTTCCTGAAATATTAAATAATTGGAAATATATAGTAGGTAAAGAATTATTCGATATTTGTTATCCAAACAAATTTAAGAGTTCAAACAAAGTAAGAGGATCGACATTAGAAATTATGGTAAATAGAGGTAGTGAAGTGGATTTGGAGTATTCTAAAAAACAAATTATGAATAAATTAAATTCAATTTTTGGTTATGTGGTTGTCGATAAAATAAAGATAATAACTTTTGAAAAAAATGAGAAAATTAATTTAGAAAAAAGTAAAAGTGCGTCAAAAAGAGATTTCTCAAAAAGTTTGAACGGCATTAAAAATGTAAATATTAAAAATGCTCTTAAAGAATTAATTAATTCATATAAAAAATAAATGAAAAAAATAAAAACTATATTATTATTTGTGTTTATTGCATTGTCTAATCCGTCTTACGCTGAAACAATTAAGCCAATAATTGATGGAAATAGTAATGCAAAAATAAAGCTTGTAGTTTATGAATCTTTAACATGTTCTTATTGTGCTAACTTTCATAAGAATGTTTATCCAGAATTAAAGAAAAATTTTATTGATGAGGGGATTATATCAATTGAATATAAAAGTTTTCCATTAAATATTGCCGCTTTAAATGCTTCAAAGTTTGCACATTGTGAGAACGACGGAAATTCTGAATTACTTCACTTTTTATATGATAACCAGAACGAATGGGCAAAAGGTTCGACAGCTGAAGAATATAATAAAAATCTAATCAAAGTTATTAAATCTGGAAACTTTAAAATTGATGAGCAAAAATGCTTAGAGAATAAGTCGTTAGAGGATCATATACTTAACGACCGAATCGAAGGGGTAAAAAGTTTTAATATAAACTCAACCCCTACTCTATTAATAAATGGGAAAAAGTTCGAAAAATCACTTACATACAAAAATTTGAAAAAAGCTATAGAAAAACTATTATAGTTTTTAATGGAATTTAAAAAAATTCAATTAAACGGATTCAAATCATTTGCGGATAAAACCGATCTATTAATAGAAAATGGGCTTACGGGTATTGTTGGACCTAATGGTTGTGGAAAATCAAATATTGTAGAGTCATTAAGATGGTGTATGGGCGAAACTTCTGCGAAGAGCATGAGAGGATCGGGAATGGAGGATGTTATATTCTCTGGCACTTCAAACAAACCATCAAAAAATATTGCAGAAGTAACTTTAAATTTGTTGAACAATGACAATGAGGGTTCACATCAATACAAAAATACTCCTAGTATAGAAATAAAAAGAAAAATAGAAAAAGACAAAGGATCAAAATTTTCGATAAATGGCAAAGAAGTACGGGCAAAGGATGCACAGATGTTTTTTGCTGACTTGTCGACTGGTGCTCATTCACCATCACTGATAAGTCAAGGAAGAATAGGCTCATTGGTAACAGCAAAACCAAGTGACAGAAGAGCTATTTTGGAGGAGGCCGCAGGCATAGCTGGACTACACGCAAGAAGACATGAAGCTGAAATTAGATTGAACGCTGCTGAAAATAATCTCAAAAGAGCTGATGAGTTAAGGAGACAACAGGAAAAACAATTAGCAAATTTACAAAAACAAGCGGAAGAAGCAAATAAATATAAAGTTATATCAAATGAAATAAAAAAAATTGAGGCTGGTCTATATTATCTCAAGCTTCAAGATATTGATAAAGAGATTAAACTAGAAAAAGAAATTAATGAGGACTCTGATAAAGAATTTGACAAATTCAATAACGAAATAGAAGATTTAAAAAATAAAATTCAAAATGAATTAAATAAAATTGACCCTATTAAACAAAAAAATTTTGAAAATCTCTCAAAAATACAAAGGTTAAATTTAGAATTAAAAAGCCTAGATGAAGAAAATATTAGAATACAAGATGAAATAGAGAAACTTAATGAAAATCTTAACATTTTAGATCAAGATAAAGATCGAGAAAAAAGCATTATAATTGACGCTAACTCTAATGAGAAGAGAATAAAAGAAGAAAAAAAAGATTTAATTGAAATAGATTCTAAATATTATGAAACTGAAAAACAATCTTCGTCAGATTTAAAAGATTTTAAGGATAAACTAAATACAGAATTAGCCTCAATTAAGGATTTAATTATCTCTAATAAAAATGATGATGCTGTAATTGCTTTAGAAAATTTCAAGAATACAATCGATGAATACTGTGAAGTATATAGTAAAAATCAAAATATTAAAAAAGAGTCTGTAAAAAGATCCGAAAGAATACAAAATATTGATAGAGAAATAGAAAGTTGGAAAAACCTTTTAAACAAATCAGAAATAACAATCAATAAATTAGAAGATAGAAAAAATAAAACACTTGATCAATTAAAAGGTCTTGAGGTCAAACCAAAAGATCAAGCAGAAAAAAAAGGTCAATTAAATGAGAATCTAAGATTATCAAATTTAGATAAAGAACAAAATGAAGTTATTATCAAAGAAAGCGAAGATAAATTATCAATGTTGAATATTAATCTCAATGAAGTTAAAGAAAATTCTATAGAGATAAGAGAGAGAAAAGCCAGTTCAGCTGCAACAATTGATGGATTAAATAAGAGAAGATTAGATCTACTTGAGAGAATAGAAAATGAACTCAATTTGAATGAAAACAATATTCTTGAATTCTCGAACCTAGAATTAAATGAAGAGTTTCCTGATGCTGTAACGCAAGAAGAGTTGCTTGATAAGAAAAAACGAGAGAGAGATAAATTGGGATCTGTTAACCTAAGAGCGGATGAAGAAACTACAAAATATCAAGATGAAATAAAAAAAATGGAAAAAGATAGATCAGATTTAGTGACTGCAATTACAAAATTAAAAGAAAGTATTAATGAATTAAATCAGAAAGGTAGAGAAAGGCTTATTGAGGCTTTTGAAAAAGTTAATAGAAAATTCAATGAAGTTTACACAAAACTTTTTAATGGTGGCAGCGCAAAACTAGAACTGATCGACTCTGATGATCCGCTTGATGCAGGTTTAGAGATGCTTGTAAGTCCTCCAGGAAAAAGATTGCAATCAATAACTTTATTGTCAGGTGGTGAACAAGCATTGACAGCCCTATCTTTAATTTTTGCAGTTTTTTTAACAAACCCAGCTCCAATTTGTGTTTTAGATGAAGTTGATGCTCCTTTAGACGATGCTAACGTTACAAGATTTTGTAATTTACTTGAAGAACTTACAAAAATTACAAAGACAAAATTTGTGATTGTTACACACCACGCTTTAACAATGTCAAAAATGAACCGTCTTTATGGTGTTACAATGCCTGAAAAAGGTATTAGTCAGCTTGTTGCAGTTGACCTAGAGAAAGCCGAAAGCATGGTCGCTTAAATGAAAAGAGATGACGACCTAAAAATTCGCCTTAAAATTGCAAAAAAGAAAATTACCCCTGAAAAAGATCCACCTGCACAGTCAAATTTAGGACAGGCTTTCAAAATGAGCACTGAGCTTGTTTCTGCTGTACTAGTTGGGACAATTATTGGGTTTATTTTAGACACTTGGTTTGATACTAAACCATGGTTAATAATAACATTTTTTTTTGTGGGTGTCGTAGCAGGTATAACCAATGTTATTAGGTCTGCAAAAAAAATACAAAAGTAAGATTTATGGCTGCAAATCCGATGTACCAATTCAATGTCTATAGAATTGGACCTGAAATTAAAATAGGTGAAGTTGATATATCATTTACAAATGCTAGTTTATTTATGGTCATTAGTACTCTTGCAATTCTGATTGTTTTTAATCTTGGGGCTAAAAAAAAATCACTTATACCTGATAAAATTCAATTGTTATCCGAACTTAGCTATTCTTTTGTATCAAAGATGATCAGTGATACAGCAGGTGCAAAGGCAAAACCTTATTTTGCATTTATATTTTCGTTATTCATGTTTGTATTATTTTGCAATATGTTCGGTATGATACCTTATTCATTTACAGTAACTAGTCATATTATAGTTACTTTTGTTTTAGCAGCCTTTATTTTTATAGGCGTAACTATTATTGGTTTCTTAAAACATGGCTTAGGATACTTAAAACTTTTTGTGCCTAGTGGTGTACCAATCATTCTTTTACCTTTGATAGTTGTTATAGAGATAATTTCATACCTAAGCAGACCAATTAGTTTATCAGTTAGATTATTTGCTAATATGATGGCTGGTCACACAATGATGAAGGTCTTCGGGGGTTTTGTAGTAAGTCTTGGTTTAGTGGGAGGTTGGCTTCCATTAGGCTTTTCTGTTGCATTAACAGGTTTGGAAATATTAGTTGCTTTCCTTCAAGCTTATGTTTTTGCAATTTTAACATGTATCTATTTAAATGATGCATTAAATTTACACCATTAAAAAGGAGGAGAATATGGAACTAGAAGCAGCAAAAATGATAGGAGCAGGTCTTGCAGCAATTGCATTGGCTGGTGCTGGAGTAGGTATCGGAATTATTTTTGGTAACTATTTATCTGGCGCAATGAGAAATCCGTCTGCAGCCCAAAAACAGTTTCCTAATTTATTATTAGGGTTCGCTTTGGCTGAAGCAACAGGGCTTTTTGGACTTGTTGTTGCATTGATTATTTTATTTGCATTTTAAATTAAGTTTGTGAAAAAAATAATAATTTACTTGTATGCACTTTTTAGCTTTAACTGTATTGCTAAAAGTGCTGAGACTGGGGGTATGCCCCAATTAAATCCAGAGTTTTGGTTTTCTCAAATATTTTGGTTGACCATTACCTTTGGGATTTTATTTATTATATTATCTAAATTTATACTACCAAAAATAAGAAATAATTTAGAGACAAGAAAATCACAAATTATGGAAAACATTGAGATTGCAGATAATCAAAAAACAAACAGTGAAAAAAATCTAAAAGAATATGATAAAATAATATCGGATGCTAAAGATAAAGCCAAAAAAACCTTTAATTTGGCAAAAGAAAAAATTCAATTAGATCTAGGTAAAGAAAGAGAAAAAATAGAGAGCGAACTTAATTCTGAAATTCAAGATGCTGAAAATGAGATAAAAGATCTAAAAAAATCATCTCCAGAAAAAATAAGTCTAATTGCTGTAGATACTGCAGCCGAAATTATTCAAAAATTAATTGGAGTAGAGGTAAATAAAAGTAACGTTTCAGCAATAGTTAACGAACAAGTCAAACTTATGAAGGGCAAATAATGGTATTTGATGCAACTTTTTGGGTAGCAATATCTTTTATTATATTTTTTGGAGTTTTAATTTATTTAAAAGTTCCTTTAAAAATAAACGAAAACCTAAATAAATTAATTTCCGACATAAAAAATGAACTTAATGAAAGTGAGAAATTAAGGAAAGAAACAAAAGTATTTTTAGATCAATCCCAATCAAAACTTAATAGCGCTTCAGATGAAACAAAAGTTATAATAGATAATGCTAAGAAAGAAGCTGACGCTATGGTTCAACAAATGAGAGATAAATTTA
>Ga0208878_1000618_pt1 | contig 12238 bp, 7 predicted proteins | sample Knorr_S15_td_Sur_FD_185600 | JGI IMG/M metagenome (GOLD analysis project Ga0208878, IMG submission 185600) | Marine microbial communities from Southern Atlantic Ocean transect - Knorr_S15_td_SurfaceA_ad_5m_LV_A (SPAdes) (version 2) | ecosystem: Environmental > Aquatic > Marine > Oceanic | place...
TGTCCATTGCTGTCATTCTGGAACCTTGTTCACTTGCAGCATTTTCTAATAAAGCTTTAAACACTTGAGTGGAAATATTTTTTGGTAATAAATCCTCCAAAATTTCATCTTCGTCTGGTTCAAATTCATAAGAAATTAATTTTTCATCATTGTCATCTGATTGTTCTTTTTCAGCCGGTATTATTTGTTGCGCTTGAGGAATTTGAGTAATTACATTTTTAAAGTTGTTATAGAATAAAATACATTTATCAAATTCATTTTTATTGAATAAATTTATAATTTCTTGTCCGATGATGTCAGCCTCATTAAATGAGATTCGTTTTTTATCTTTGAAACTAAACTTTTTAATTACGTAATTTCCGTACTCTCTTTTAATTTGATCTAATCCTTTTGATCCAACCGTAATTATTTTAAGTTCTTTTCCCTCACTAAGAATTTTTTTAAAATTACTTTTGGCAAGCTTACAAATATTTGAGTTAAATCCTCCACATAATCCTCTGTCAGCAGTTAAAACAACGCATAAATATTTTTTATCTTCCCCGGTTCCAACTAAAAGTTTTGGTGCATTTTGAGTGTCATTAATTGACTTAGTGAGATTTAAAATGATATTTTGCATTTTTTCACTATAAGGCCTTCCCTTTTCAGCGCTTTCTTGTGCTTTTCTTAATTTTGCTGCTGCTACCATTTTCATTGCTTTAGTAATTTTTTGTGTTGATTTAACACTTGTAATTCTTTTTTTTAAATCGTCTAAACTAGCCATAAATTTAAGATTTAAAGTTTTTCTTTAAATTTGTAATCACCTCGATTAAGCTTTTTTCTGAATTCTCCTCAAGTTTACCTGAACTTAAAATTGAGTCTATTATCTCAGGTTTGTCTGACTTACATCTTTCAATAATTTTGTTTTCAAAATCTGCAATATCTTTTAAATCAATATCATCAAGATAACCCTTAACACCACAAAATACAGAGATTACCTGTTCTGCAACTGTCATCGGAGTATATTGTTTTTGCTTTAAAAGCTCCGTTAATTTAGACCCTCTATTTAAGAGTTGTTGTGTTGAAGCATCTAAGTCAGATCCAAACTGAGCAAATGCTGCCATTTCTCTGTATTGTGCTAATTCAAGTTTCATTGAGCCTGACACTTTTTTCATTGCTTTAGTTTGGGCAGCAGAACCAACTCTTGAAACAGATAATCCTACGTTGATTGCAGGTCTAATACCTTGATTAAACAGCTCTGTTTCTAAAAAAATTTGACCATCAGTAATAGATATTACATTTGTTGGTATGTAGGCGGAAACATCTCCTCCTTGCGTTTCGATAATTGGTAATGCAGTTAAAGAACCTCCACCATGTTCGTCACTTAATTTCGCAGCTCTTTCAAGTAATCTGCTATGAAGATAAAACACGTCTCCTGGATACGCCTCTCTACCTGGAGGTCTTCTTAATATTAATGACATTTGTCTATAAGCTACCGCCTGTTTTGATAAATCATCATAAATTATCAACGCATGCATTCCATTGTCTCTAAAATATTCACCCATAGCACAACCTGTATATGGAGCTAAAAATTGTAGAGGTGCTGAGTCTGAGGCTGTAGCAGCAACAATAGTTGTATATTCCATCGCTCCAGCTTCTTCCAAAGTTTTTTGAATTTGCCTAACAGTAGATCTTTTTTGTCCGACAGCAACATAAATACAATAAAGTTTTTGTTTTTCATCTCCAGATTCATTAATTTTTTTTTGGTTTATAATTGCATCAATTGCGACTGCTGTTTTTCCAGTTTGTCTGTCTCCAATAATTAATTCTCTTTGACCTCTTCCAATAGGAACTAGACTGTCGATAGATTTTAATCCTGTTTGCATTGGCTCACTTACCGATTGTCTTGGAATAATTCCAGGTGCTTTAACTTCTACTCTGCTTTTTTTAACACCTTTATTTAAAGCTCCTTTACCATCGATTGGATTGCCCAATCCATCAACAACTCTACCTAACAATTCTTTACCAACTGGAGTATCTACAATACTTCCTGTTCTTTTAACAACATCTCCTTCTTTAATGTTTCTATCATCTCCAAAAATTACAACTCCAACATTTTCACTTTCTAAATTTAAAGCCATTCCTTTTGAACCATCAGAAAATTCAACCATTTCTCCAGCCTGAACATTGTCTAAACCATAAATCCTAGCTATACCATCTCCGACTGACAAAACCTGTCCAACTTCAGATATTTCTGCTTTTTCACCAAAATTTTTAATTTGTTCTTTTAAGATTTTTGTAACTTCAGAAGGATTAATTTCCATATTATGCCTCTATCATTCTTGTTTCTATTTGTTGTAACTTTTTCTTAATAGAGGTATCAATCATCGTACTTCCAACTTGTACAACTAAACCTCCGATTAAACTTTTATCATAATTATAATTTAATTTAATTTTTGATTTGAAATTATTTGATAGTTCCTCTGTGATTTTGTTTATTTCCTCTTGAGTTAACTCTTTTGCTGATTTTATCTCGGCCTTTAACTCACCTCTTTTTTCTGAACAAATTTCTTTGAAATTTTTAAGAATTTGTTCAACATAAAAAAATCTTCTTTTTGTTATAAGGAAACTTATGAAATTTTTAAATAATTTTTCTAATTTAAAACTTTCTGATATCTTGTTTATAGTTTTAAGTAAATCATCACGACTTAGTGTGGGATCTTTTACAAAATTTTTAAAATCCTCATTATTTGAGATTAAATTCAAAATACTTGTTGAATTTTCCTCAACTTGAGTAAGTAAATTTGATTCACTCGCTAGCTCAAATAAAGCTAGAGAATATCTATTAGCTGAAGTGTCAGAAAATCCCTTGTTTTTGCTCAATTTATTACCTCAAAAATGTATGTGATTAATTATAAAATCAAGTTTTAATTAACATATGCCCTTTTAGTCTTCAAGTAACACGTTAACTAAAAACTGTTTTTTTTGGGCTTTAATTAAAGCTTATTGGATCAACATCAACTGAAAGTTTTATTCCTGGCAAAAATTTATATTTTTGAATTATTAATGCTAAAGATCTCTGTAACTTTAGAGTTTTGGAGCCTCTGATAAGTAGTCTTACACGATACTTTCTTCTCAATCTAAAAATGGGTGCACTCACCGGACCTAAAATTTTTCCATTAATCTTTTTTTTTAATGATGTTTTAAGTTTTATTGCTTCTTTTTCTAATTTACTTTCATTTTCTCCTGTTAAAATTAAAGAAATAAATCTTTGAAAAGGAGGAAGGTCATTTTTCCTTCTTATTTCTATTTCTGTATCTAGAAAAATTTCTGGATTTTTATTTGTAATATCTGAAATTAATTTTGAATTAGAATTATAAGTTTGAAAATAAACAGTCGAAGGTTTTCCTGTTCGGCCTGCTCTACCTGATAATTGATGATATAATTGTAAATTTTTTTCCGAACTTCTCAAATCATGACCTTGGGACGATAAATCTATATCTACTACCACAATACAATTAAGATTTGGAAAATGAAAACCTTTAGAAATTAATTGGGTACCAACTAAAATTTGAATTTCATTATTAATTATTTTTTCTAATTTATCTTTTGAGTTTTTTTTATTCATCGTGTCACTTGAAAATATTTCAATTTTTTTTGATGGAAAATATTTTTTTACTTCCTCAGAAATTCTTTCAACACCTGGCCCACTAAAAATAAGATCACAGGTTCCATTTTTAGAGCAATTTCTTTTTAAATTACTTTTAAATCCACAATAATGACATAACAAGTTGTTCTTATTCTTGTGATAGACTAAATTTATAGAGCAATTTGGACATGAAAAACTATTAAAACATTTCTTACATAATGCGTTAGGTGAAAAGCCTCTTCTGTTTAAAAAAAATAATACTTGGTCCTTTTTTGCTAAATGAAAATTTACTCTTTCAATTATTTCTTTTGAAAGCCAGGATTGTTTTTCTAATTTTATATTGTTTAGATTTAGTATTTCATAATTTGGAAGAGAGGCATTTTGGTATCTCTGTTGAAGTTTTGATATTTTATATTTTTTTTTTTTTATATTTTCATAAGTTTCTATTGAAGGAACAGCGGTAATTAAATTTACTGGAATATTTTCAAATGATCCTCTGGATATTGCCATGTCTCTTGCATTATATATAATTCCCTCATCCTGCTTGTAAGATTGGTCATGTTCTTCATCAACTACTATTAATCCTAGATTTTTAAAAGGTAAGAATAAAGATGATCGTGCACCTATCACTACTTTTATTTTACCATTAGCTATTCCGCTCCAAATTATTTCTTTATTTTTTTTACTAACACCAGAATGCCAAATCGCAGGTTTAAAACCAAAAAATTCAATAAATTTTTTTTCAAATTGATTTGTTAATCCAATTTCTGGCAACATAATCAAGCCTTGATATTTTCTTTTTAAAATAGATTTTAAGGCTTCAAAATACACTATTGTTTTACCTGAACCAGTTGTGCCTTGTAAAACATGAACGTTAAATTTATTGTTTGAAAAATTAATTTCATTTAAAATTTTCTTTTGATCTTCAGTTAATTTAAATAAATTATTTTTTATTTTGAAATTAAAATCTTTATAAAATTTGTTATCAATTTTTTCTATAGCTTTGCCACTACATAAAAGAAGCTTTAAAGTCATGCCTTTAGGGACAATATTATATTCTGCAAACCAATTTAAAAATTCAAGTGTTTTTTTTTTGAGTTTAGGAGTCTCTAGTTTTCTTATTATCTTTTTAATTTTGAAACTTTTACCATTATTTTGTTCAAACTCTTTCCAAACAACTCCTACAATTTTGGATTTACCAAATGGAACTTCGACGAAATCACCAATTTCTAATTTTAAATCACTCTCATAAGTAAAAGGATGATTAAATATATTTGGTAAAAGAATCGGGAAATTCATATTAAGATAATATGAAAAATTTTTAAGAGTGTATCGCTCTTTTATCTACAGATAATGCTGCCTCTTTTACAGCTTCTGAAAAAGTAGGATGTGCATGACATGTCCTAGCGATATCCTCTGAGCTTGCACCAAACTCCATAGCAACCCCTATTTCGGCAATTAATTCTCCAGCATGTGGTCCTATCAAGTGTGCTCCTAGAACTTTATCAGTTTTTTCATCAGCTAAAATTTTTACAAAACCTTCAGAGTCGTCAATTGCTTTAGCTCTTGAATTCGCCATGAACGAAAACTTACCTATTTTATATTTAATGTTTTTCTCTTTTAATTGCTCTTCGGTTTGCCCAATAGATGCAACTTCAGGTGTTGTGTAAATAACTCCTGGAATAGTATTATAATTTACATGACCTGATTGACCTGCAATGTTTTCTGCTACAGCAATACCCTCATCCTCAGCTTTATGAGCAAGCATAGGTCCAACTATTACATCGCCGATAGCATAGATGTTTTTTACGTTTGTTTGAAAATCTTTATTAGTTTTTATTCTTTTTCTATCATCTAATTTGACACCTATTTTTTCTAAATTCAAACCGTTTGTATTCGGTTTTCTACCTACAGAAACTAGAACTATATCAGTATTAAAATCTTTTTTATTTCCATCTTTATCTTTTGTTGAAATTATAGCTCCAGAACCATTTGTTTTAACTAACTCCACTTTATGTTGCATGTGAAAATTAATTCCTTGTTTTTTTAAAATCTTCATAAATTCCTGAGAAATTTCTTTATCCATTCCAGGTGTAATATGATCCAAAAATTCAATTACATGCACCTCTGAACCTAATCTTGACCAAACAGACCCCATTTCAAGACCGATATAACCTCCACCCACAACAACCATTTTTTTTGGGACTTTTTCTAATTTTAAAGCTCCAGTCGAAGAGACAATTATTTTTTCATCAAAATCAATTCCAGGTAATGAAACTGGAACAGAACCTGTAGCAATTATTATTTTTTCAGAACTTATTATTGTTTCTTTATTTTTTTCATCTTTGATTGAAACTTCATTTTTTGATTTAAAACTTCCGGTACCCTTAAAATAAGTTACCTTATTTTTTTTTAATAAGAACTCGACACCTTTTGTTAGTATTGTGACAGCCTTATCTTTGCTTTTCATCATTTTTGATAGATTTAATTTTACTTCCCCTATCTCAATTCCTTTATTTGATAAATTTTGAACTTTATGAAACTCTTCTGATAAATTAAGTAAACTTTTCGAGGGAATACATCCAACGTTTAAACAAGTTCCTCCGAGTGTTCCTCTCGACTCAATACACGCTGTTTTTAATCCTAACTGTGCTAATCTAATTGCACATACATAGCCTCCTGGACCACCACCAATTACTACTGCTTGAAATTTTTCTGCCATTTAAATATCTAAAAACAACCTTCTTGGATCCTCTAAATTTTCTTTAATCATCTTTAAAAATGAAACTGATTCTTTACCATCAATAATTCTATGATCATAAGATAATGCCAAATACATTACTGGTCTGATTTTAATTTCACCATCAACAACGATTGGCCTATCAACAATATTGTGCATACCCAACACACCTGATTGAGGTAAGTTAAGTATCGGTGTAGATAACATTGAGCCATAAACACCACCATTGCTAATTGTAAATGTTCCTCCTTGTAAATCTTCTATTGTAAGTTTGCCCTCTTTGGCTTTTTCGGAGATTTGTTTAATATTTTTTTCAATATCTGCAAAAGATAGTTCATCAGCATTTTTTAATACTGGTACTACAAGGCCTTTATCAGTTCCAACTGCAAAACTTATGTTGTAATAATTTTTGTAAACTATCGTATCTCCCTCTATTTCAGCATTGACTGCAGGGAAATTTTTTAAAGCAACTACACAAGCTTTTACGAAAAAAGACATAAAGCCTAATTTTACACCATATCTATTTTGAAAATCTTCCTGATTTTCTTTTCTCATTTCCATAATGTTTGACATGTCAACTTCATTAAAGGTAGTTAATAGAGCTGCATTTTCTTGGGCTTGCTTTAATCTTTTAGCAATTGTTTGTCTTAATCTCGTCATCTTAATTTTTTCTTCTTGACCATACTTAATTTTTCTCTCTGAAGGAGGTGGATTGACTCCCATTAAATCTATCAAGTCGCCTTTTAAAATTCTCCCGTCTTTTCCAGATCCTTCAACTGATGAAATATCAATTTTATTTTCTGCAACTATTTTTCTAACTGCTGGAGACAAACTTTGATCGCCCCTTGATTCCATTTTAAGTGGTTCCTCTTCTATTTCCTTTGTAAGAACTAGTGGCGCTTCATCTACATCTTCAACTTCAATTTTCTCCTCAAAAATTTGAGTTTCTTCTTCATCATTTTGTGTTTCCAACTTAATTACGTTATCTTTTTCTATTGTTGGTTTAATTTTTTCAATTTTCTCTGCTTTTTTCATTGTAGAACCATTCTCTGATACAGATCCTAATAAAGCACCAACTTCTACTATAGAGCCATCTTTTGAATTTATTTCTGTCAAAGTCCCGGAGACAGGTGAGGGTACTTCTAAATTAACCTTATCCGTTTCTAATTCTACGATTGGTTCATCAGCTTCAACTGCATCACCTTCTTTTTTTAACCATTTTGATACAGTAGCTTCATTGATACTTTCTCCAAGCACAGGCACTAAAATTTTTTCACTCATTATATGTTATTCAAAAACTTTTTTTATAATTTCTTGCTGTTGAGAAATATGTCTTTTAGCATAACCTGTAGCCGGTGATGCATCTGGACTTCTTCCAATATAAGAAACATTTTTATTATTAGCCTTTATATTATCTAATGTCCATTGGATATAATCTCTAACTGAAAACCAAGCACCCATATTTTTAGGCTCTTCTTGACACCAGTAAAATTTAGCTTTTTTTGCATAAGATTTAAGCTCTTTTGCTAAAGCTTTTGCTGGAAATGGATAAAGCTGTTCTATTCTATAAAATACCAAATCATCTCTTCTTAATTTTTCTCTCGCCTCAAGTAAATCAAAGTATATTTTACCTGAACATAGTATCACTTTTTTAATTTTATTTGGTTTTTTTAACTTAATAAAACCTTTGGTCTTTGGATCAATTGCGTGGTCCCACAAAACTCTATGAAAAGAATTTTTTTTACCAAAATCATTTAGGTTTGACACACAATATTTATGACGTAACAGAGACTTTGGCGTCATTACGATCAATGGTTTTCTAAAATCCCTATGCATTTGTCTTCTTAGTGCATGGAAATAATTTGCTGGTGTAGTGCAGTTCATCACTTGCATATTGTCATTTGAACACAATTGTAAAAATCTTTCTAATCTTGCTGAAGAATGTTCTGGTCCTTGACCCTCATAGCCATGTGGTAGCAACATCACTAAGCCAGAAGCTCTAGACCATTTTCTTTCTCCAGAAGCTATAAATTGATCAATTACAACTTGCGCGCCATTTGCAAAATCTCCAAATTGTGCTTCCCAGATAGTAAGTGTATTTGGTTCAACTAAACTATATCCATATTCAAATCCTAGAACAGCTAATTCTGATAAAAAACTATCTACAATTTCAAAATTTTTTTGACTCTTAGAAATATTGTTTAAAGGAATGTATCTTGAATTATCAATTTGATTTCTCAAAACTGAGTGCCGTTGACTAAAAGTGCCTCTACCTGAGTCCTGGCCAACTAACCTCACAGGATATCCTTCCTCTAAAAGTGAGCCGAAAGCAAGTGATTCTGCTGTTGACCAATCGATTCCTGAACCTTTTTTTACATTTAGTTTTCTATTTTCAAAAATTTTTGAAATTGTTTTATGAATATTTATTTCATTCGGAACAGTATTAATTTTGTTAGAAATTTCTAATAATTTTTTTGTATCAGCACCAGTAACTCCTCTTTTATCCTTTCCTCTTTCAGGTTTATATCTAGACCAAGTTCCCTCAAACCACTCAATTTTTGGTTTATAATCTTTCGCATTTTTAAATTGATCATCCAATAAATCTTTAAATTTTTTAATTGATAAATTTAAAAAATCTTTGGAAATTGAATGACTCTCTACAAGTCTTTCTCCATAAACTTTAACTGGAGAAGGGTGAGATCTAATTTTTTTATACATTAACGGTTGAGTAAAAGAAGGTTCATCGCCCTCATTATGTCCAAACCTTCTATAACAGATCAAATCTATTACTACGTCTCTGTTAAATTTTAATCTAAAATCTGTTGCTATTCTTGCAGCATATACTACTGCTTCTGGATCATCTCCATTTACATGAATTATGGGAGCCTCAACCATTTTTGCTATATCTGAGGGATACGGTGAAGATCTTGCAAACCTTGGACTTGTAGTAAATCCTATTTGATTATTAACAATAATATGTATTGTTCCACCGGTATTATGTCCTGGCAATCCCGACATCGCAAAACACTCGGCAACTACACCTTGTCCTGCAAAAGCAGCGTCGCCATGAATTAAAATTGGTATAACTTTTTTTCTTTCTTTATCTTTATGAAAAAATTGTTTAGCTCTCGTTTGTCCTAGAACAACTGGATTAACAGCCTCTAAATGAGATGGATTATCGGTTAAACTTACATGGACAGAATTTCCATCAAATTCTCTATTTGATGAAGCCCCTAAATGATATTTTACATCACCAGCTCCATCAGCTGAGCCACTTATTTCTCCAGCAAATTCATTAAAAATTCTTTTATAGGACTTTTGGAGCACGTTAGCCAAAACGTTAAGTCTGCCTCTGTGAGACATTCCTATCTTGACCTCTTTTACTTGAGATTGTCCTCCAATTTTTATTATTTGTTCAAGTGCTGGGATTAAACTTTCACCACCATCAAGTCCAAACCTTTTAGTTCCAACATACTTAGTATGCAAAAATTTTTCAAATCCCTCTGCTTGAATAAGTTTATTCAAAATTGCTTCTTTACCATTTTGAGTAAATTTGAAATCATCTGTTTTTTCAACTCTATCTCTAAACCATTTTCTCTCTGTGGGATTAGCAATATGCATATATTCATATCCGATAGACCCACAATATTTATCTTTTAAAAATTTAAGAATTTCTCTAATACTTGAATATTCTTTGTTAATTATTCCATCTAAAAAAATTTTTTTATCATAATCATCTTTTTCAAAACCATAAGACTCCGGATGCAATTCATCTAAATATTCAGATTTCATCATTCCCAAGGGATCAAGTTTTGCGATTAGATGACCTCTTTGTCTATAAGACCTTATCATCGCTACTGCTTTAATAGAATTAGCATTAGATTTTACAACTTCTAACTCATTTATTTGACTATTTTCTTTGGATAATTCTTGAACATTTTTTATAGAAATTTTATTTTTTTTAGGGCTCCAAGAAGGTCCGTTTATTTCATTAACAATCGTATCTATTTCTTCTCCAATTTCCTCAAAATAATTTTTCCAACTACTTGGTAAGTTTGGATCTTGATTTATGTACTGTAAATACATCTGTTCAATAAATGCACTATTATTTTTATTAAGAAATCCAGTTTTTTCGAATTCTAAGTTTTTAGAAGAAGACATTTTTTTTAATATAAACCTAGAAAAGTATTTTTCAATTAGTCAATTTATCAAAAAGAGTTTTTCCAATTTTCGAAGGTGAGTTTGCGATAGTTATACCACAATCTTGCATTTTTTTAATCTTATCTTGTGCTCCACCTTTTCCTCCAGAAATAATTGCTCCTGCGTGCCCCATACGCCTTCCAGGAGGGGCTGTCACTCCTGCTATGAAACCAACTATTGGTTTTTTTATTTTATGATTTTTTATAAATTCAGCAGCTTCCTCTTCTGCAGTACCTCCTATTTCACCAATCATTAAAATTGACTCTGTTTCTTTATCATTCAAAAATAAATCCAAACAATCGATAAAATTAGTACCGTTAATAGGATCTCCACCAATTCCTATACAAGTTGATTGTCCCAGTCCATTTTCGGTAGTTTGTGCAACAGCCTCATAAGTTAATGTCCCTGATCTTGAAACTATACCAACTGATCCTCTCTTGTGAATATTTCCTGGCATGATACCAATCTTACATTCTTCTGGAGTAATAATGCCTGGACAGTTTGGCCCTATTAATCTCGACTTGGACTTTGATAGTTTTTGTTTTACTTTCAGCATATCCTGAATAGGAATCCCTTCAGTTATACAAACAATTAGTTCAATAGACTCATCTATTGCCTCAATAATTGCAGCCGCAGCAAATTTTGCAGGAACATAAATCATTGTTGCATTTGCACCTTCAGACTTTTTAGCTTCCTTTACACTATTGAAAACTGGGAGACCCAAATGTTTTTGACCACCTTTCTTTGGAGTAACACCCCCAACTAATTTTGTTCCATACTTTAATGATTGTTCAGAATGAAATGTCCCATGTGAACCTGTAAAACCTTGGCAAATTACTCTGGTTTCTTTATTTACTAAAACCGACATCTATTTAATTGCCTCAACTATTTTTTTTGCAGCATCATCAAGATTTTCTGCAGAGATTAATTTTAAGCCTGAATTGTCTAATATCTCTTTTCCTTCTTTAAAATTTGTTCCAGCTAATCTTACTACAAGAGGAACATTAATATTCATCTCTTTAGCAGCATCCACAACTCCTTGAGCAAGGACATCACATCTCATAATTCCCCCAAATATATTAATCAATATTCCTTTAACATTCTTGTCTGATAAAATTATTTTAAAGGCTGCTGAAACTTTCTCTTTTGAGGCGCCTCCACCAACATCTAAAAAATTTGCTGGCTCTTCACCATACAACTTAATTATATCCATTGTTGCCATTGCTAAACCAGCACCATTAACCATACATCCAATACTTCCATCTAATTTAATGTAAGCTAACTCATGTTTACTAGCCTCTATTTCAGCTGGGTCTTCCTCATTTAAATCTCTAAGTTCTAAGATTTCTGGATGCCTAAATAAAGCATTGCTATCAAAATTAACCTTTGCATCTAAACAAATAATCTTTTTCTCTTTGGTAAGTATCAATGGATTAATCTCAACCATATTTGCATCAGTTTTTATAAACATTTTATAAATTGATTTTATTAAAGAAATTGCTTCGATCTTAGGATTTCCTTCTAGGTTAAATATCTTTATAATCTTTTCACACTCCTCATCTGAAATTTCATCTGTAAGCTCAATTTTATTTGTTAAAATTTTATCAGGAGATTTAATCGCTACCTCTTCAATATCCATTCCGCCCTGATTACTTGAAATAAATGCTATTTTT
>Ga0208878_1000631_pt1 | contig 12056 bp, 5 predicted proteins | sample Knorr_S15_td_Sur_FD_185600 | JGI IMG/M metagenome (GOLD analysis project Ga0208878, IMG submission 185600) | Marine microbial communities from Southern Atlantic Ocean transect - Knorr_S15_td_SurfaceA_ad_5m_LV_A (SPAdes) (version 2) | ecosystem: Environmental > Aquatic > Marine > Oceanic | place...
ATGAATTCTTATCCATTTTACTGGCTGAGTGTTTCCAGTGTAAACTTGATTTTCTTCATCCCATCCAACAGCATTATATAATTTTTTAATCTCATTTGTATAGAAGTCCTTTGTGTAACCATTTTCTAAATCTTCTTCACCATTATATTCACCAATATACTCGTGACAATTCATACAAACATTAAGTGATGGAATTCCGGAGTGTTTAGAAACTCTTGCAGAAGAATGACAATACTTGCATTCAATTTGATTTGCCCCAGCATGAATTTTGTGAGAATAATGAATTGGCTGTATAGGGGCGTAACCCTGATCAATTCCAATCTGCATTAAGTAACCATATGTAAAGTAAGCGCTTGATAATAAAAACCCAATTACCAAAACAAACATTATAAATTGATTTTCTACGACAGCTTTCCATAAAGGCCTTATATTTCTTTTAGGTTCTGGTTCAATTTTTACTCCACTAGCATTAGCAATTTTAATAAGTGTTCTTTGAACTAGAAACAACATTACTATCAAGATTGTAAAAATCACAATAGTAACTGCTAAAATTATATTAACTGATATGTCAGAGCCTTGACTAACAGTTTCAGCAGTAGCTACAGCGGGGGCAGGTGCTGGTGGTGTGTAATTGGTGTATGCTAATATATTGTCGATCTGCTCATTTGAAAATTGAGGATAATTTGTCATAACCGCACGATTGTATTCTTCCCAGATTGCAACGGCTTGTGGATCACCATCTTTAATCATCTGGGTCCCATTCTTAATCCAGCTGTACAACCACTCTTTATCATACTTTTCAGTTACGCCTCTTAATGCAGGGCCAACTGCTTTTCTGTTTAACTGATGACAAGCAGCACAGTTTGAATTAAATAAAGCTTTACCCGCCTGAATATCTGCCTCTTGAGAAAGCCCCAAAGAAGGGAAAAGAAGTGTTACTAAAAGAATCCTTTTTAAGTGTAACATTAGTTGGGGGCTGTAAAGATTTTCCTCATGATAACAAAAGTGAATTTAGACACTTTTTCAACGTAACAAATTTAAGCCATAAACGTCATTTTAAAAACTCTAAAATCAACAAATATTTAATTTATATTTAATTTATAATCATTCTAAATAACAAGTTAAATCATTTTGTTAAATTTGAGAAATATATTTATGTTAAAAATTCGATTTTTCCCTTTATTTATTAGTGTTTGCCTTTGTAGTTTTTCAGTTAATGGTCAAGAAAATTCTATAAGATATAATGATACCCTCACTAAGAAATTTTATAACTTAAAAAAACAATATAGTAAAAGAGTTTTTGAGTCCACTTTTTACACTATTCAGATCTATTATGGAGGTCTAGAGGAGGCAGATTCTATACTTGAAGATTTTAAAGAAAATTACCAAGAAATTAAATCAAATTTAATTTTCGAAACTCCAAATTATAAAGTTAGAATTGGAGAGTACAAAGACATAAATATTGCATCTCAAAAATTAGAGGAAATACGTAGAATTTATCCAAGCTCTTTTATAATTAAGCTTTCTAATTTATAGTTTTCTTTTAATTGCAACTTCTTGGTAACATTGAATAATATCACCCTCAACTAAATCATTATACTCATCAATTTGAATTCCACAATCATAGCCTTTTGCCACTTCTTTAACATCATCTTTAAATCTTTTCAGTGATAGTAATTTCCCCTCAAAAATAATTTCATCTGATCTAACAACTCTTACATTTGAATTTCGGAATATTTTTCCGGAAGTAACCATACATCCTGCAATAGTTCCAATTCTTGAAATTTTAAATGTCTCCCTAACTTCAGCTTCCCCTGTACTTTCTTCTTTCATTTCAAGAGAGAGCATTCCCTCCATTGCATCTTTCAAATCGTTAATAGCATCATATATAATTGAATAAAACCTTATGTCAATTTGTTCTTTTTCTGAAAGCTTTCTTGCACTATCAGTTGGCTTAACATTAAATCCTACAATTATAGCTTCAGATGCAGAAGCAAGTAAAACATCAGACTCTGTAATTGCTCCAACACCTTTAAAAATTATATTAACTTGAATTTCCTCAGTTGATAAATTTTCAAACGAATCTGTAAGCGCCTCAACAGATCCGTCAACATCTCCTTTAATTATTACATTTAATTCCTTGAAGTCACCAATTGCAATTCTTCTACCAATTTCGTCAAGGGTTAATTGTTTTTGAGTCCTGACATTTTGCTCTCTAACTAATTGTGTTCTTTTTGAGGCAATTAATTTAGCTTCTTTCTCATCTTCAAGAACCTTAAATGGATCACCAGCTTGAGGAGCTCCATCAAGTCCAAGAACAGATACAGGAGTTGATGGTGTAGCGATTTTTATTGTTTTTCCTGATTCATCAAACATTGCCTTTACCTTTCCACTTGTTTTTCCAGCTAATAAGTAATCACCTATTTTAAGTGAACCATTCTGAACAAGCATTGTTGATACATAACCTCTTCCCTTGTCTAAATATGCCTCCAATACTGAACCTGATGAATTCTTATCTGGATTAGCCTTTAAATCCATAATCTCTGCCTCAAGTAAAACTTTTTCAAGAAGTGAGTCAACACCCTTACCATTTATAGCTGAAATATCTTGCGATTGAATCTTTCCTCCCCAGTCTTCAACAACAAGATTCATTGATGCTAAAGATTCCTTAACCTTATCTGGGTTAGCTCCTTCCTTATCAATTTTATTAATCGCAAATATAATAGGTACACCTCCTGCCTGAGCATGACTAATTGCCTCTTTAGTCTGAGGCATTATACTATCATCTGCAGCAATAACAATAATGACTATATCTGTTATTTGAGCTCCTCTTGCTCTCATGGCAGTGAATGCCTCATGACCTGGTGTATCAAGAAAAGTTATTTTTTTTGAATTATTAACTAAGACAGAATAAGCACCAATGTGTTGGGTAATTCCACCTGATTCACCTTCAGTTACTGATGAGTTTCTTATATAGTCCAAAAGAGATGTTTTTCCATGATCAACATGCCCCATTACAGTAACAATTGGTGGTCTTTCTTGTAATGATTTTGGATCTTCTTCTTCTTCAACTTCATCTTTATCTTCCTCTATATCAGTCTTAATAAATTCTAATTGATAACCAAACTCATCTGCAACTACAGAAAGAGTTTCAGCGTCTAGTCTTTGATTCATGGTAACCATTATACCCAATGTCATACAAGCAGAAATGATATCGTTTGTTGTTACATCCATTAAAGTAGCAATTTCACCAACTGTTATAAACTCAGTTATTTTTATAATCTTACTTTCTTTTTCAAGTAAAGCTTCTTCCTCCTCAGATTGTATTTTTCTTTGATCTCTTTTGTCTTTTCTATATTTTGCCCCTTTTGATTTTGATGATTTTCCTTGAAGTTTTTCTAGAGTCTCTCTGATCTGTTTTTGAATTTCATCATCTGTAGGTTCAACTTTTTGGTTAACAGCTTGTTTTTTATTTTTGATAAACTTGTTTGCGGAGTCTTTTGGCTGAGAAACATCTTTACTGATTCTTTTCCTTCTTCTCTTTTTTGATTCCTCTACTTTTTCTTCTTTTTTGTTTATTGACTCAAGATCAATCACCTCACCAGTCTTTTTTAAACCTGAAAGTTTTTTAAAATTAGTTTGAATTTTAGATGAGTCAACACCTTCTTTAGGATTCTCAATATTTAAGTATTTAGTTTTTTTTGTATCAGCAGAAGCTTTATCTGAAATTGATTCAGTAGCTTCAAATCTAATGCCTTCACTCTCCTCAGCCTGCTTCTCCTCTGCCTGTTTCTCCTCTGCCTGCTTCTCTTCTAATTCTCTTCTCTTTTTGGTATTTATTTCTTCTAATTTGTCTTTATCAGACTTATCTGTTTGAAACTCATCAAGCAATAAGTCATATACATCCTGATCAATTTTTGATGTTGGTCTTGCTTCAATATCAATTTTTTTTGAACTCAAAAACTCAACAGCTCTATCAAGAGATATATTTAACTCTTTAAGTACTTTATTTAACCTAATTGGTGATGGCATATTTTAAATTTAATCTTCAAATTCCTCTTTTAAAATTTTTAAAACATCTGAAACTGTTTCTTCTTCAAGATCAGTTCTTTTTACAAGATCCTCTTCACTTAATTCTAAAACACTCTTTGCAGTATCAAGTCCAACTTTTCTGAATTCTTCAATAACCCATGCATCAATTTCATCTTTGAATTCTGTAAGTTCAACATCTTCTTCAGCACCTTCTCTGTATACATCAATTTCATATCCAGTAAGTCTTCCAGCAAGCCGAATGTTGTGACCTCCTTTTCCTATAGCTCTTGAAACCTCATCTGGATTGAGATAAACTTGAACTGTTTTTTTCTCTTCATCAATATTTAAAGAGTTTACTTTTGCTGGACTTAATGCTCTTGTAATGTATAACTGAGTATTATTTGTATAGTTGATTACATCAATATTTTCATTTCCTAATTCCCTTACTATACCATGAATTCTTGATCCTTTCATTCCCACACATGCACCTACAGGATCAATTCTATCATCATATGAATCAACTGCCACTTTTGCTTTTTCACCTGGAATTCTTACTGCTTTTTTGATTGTAATTAGTCCATCAAAAACTTCTGGAATTTCTTGTTCAAATAGTTTTTCTAAGAAAAGAGGTGAGGTTCTTGAGAATATTATCCTTGGTTTATTTCCCCTTAACTCAACATTTTCAATTACACCTCTTACGTTATCTCCCTTTCTAAAAAAATCTTTGGGGATTTGCCTATCTTTCGGCATTATTAATTCATTCCCATCATCATCTAAGAGAATTACTTCTCTTGCTCTTACATGATGAACTTCAGCAGTAAAAATTTCTCCAACCCTGTCCTTGAACTGATTGAATATATTATTACTGTCGTGCTCAAAAACTTTAGCAACAAGGTTTTGTCTTAGAGATTGAATTGATCTCCGTCCAAGGTCTATTAACTTAAACTCCTCGGAAACTTCTTCTCCAACTTCAAAGTCTGGTTCAATTTTAACTGCTTCCTTTAGCTCAATCTCTGCATTAGGGTCTTCGACCTCACCATCTTTGACAACTATTCTATTTCTCCATATTTCAAGATCTCCTTTGTCTGGATTAATAATAATATCGAAATTCTCATCAGTTCCAAATTTTCTAGTAAGAGTATTTCTAAATACTTCTTCTAGTATAACCATCAAGGTTACTCTATCGATTAACTTTTCATCTTTGAATTCAGAAAAGGACTCTAATAATGATATATTTTCCATTTACTTAACTTTATTTAAAAAAAAAGAGGGACATAATGTCGCCTCTGAATTATCAAAATGCTTGGCAAATTTATTATAAATTATTGATATAATAAAATTGTTGGCCTACTAGGGATCGAACCTAGACTCTTCTGGACCAAAACCAGACGTGTTGCCAGTTACACCATAGGCCAATTAGCTGCAAATTTAATTTTTTTTTTCTTAAAAAAATATATTTGTGAATTTTATTAATTATTACGATCAGGAACTGATCTTAGTATCAATAAATTCAATACTGCTGAGACTATTAAATAGCATGATAAGAACATAGTCATTGATGAGTTATTTGTAAGAAATAGCTCTGATTGAAAATATAGAACAAGTATTCCTAAAAATATCCTTAAGAACTCAAAATTTATTGACCATTTATATCCATCCATTACTGATGAAAAGCTAAATATTGTGGAGAATATCAATAAGAAATAACCTGTTTTATCTGAAAATGATAAATCAGCAAATGAGCTTAAAAATATAAACAGCACTATATTTAACGTCAGGAAATGGAATCCAACAAAAACTTTGTGTATGAAAGTATATTCAAACTTATATTTTTCTTGATGAAATACATTTTCAATTTTACTTCGAGGGATTTTTTTTACAACATCTTTTGGTCTCCAACCAGTCGGCATAAACCATATTTTTAGCTTGTCTTTAATACTGCTTGTATACCATGCATCCTGAGTCAAGAACCATAAATGTTGGAAGTTTATTAAAATAGGGTTCCAAGTTCTGACAGGTTTTAATGTTCCATACACGCATGGCACATCATCTAGCTCTTCTTGAAATGTACCAAATGCTCTGTCCCAAATACAGAAAATTGCGGCTAAATTCTTGTCGATATATTCTTTATTAATTGCATGATGAACTCTATGCTGAGATGGAGTAACTAAAATATATTCCAGCCATCCAAGCTTACCTATGTGTCTAGTGTGATACCAGAACTGACCAAAAAGGTGGAGTGGTCCAAGAACACTGATCATTTTTGGCGGTACTCCTAAAAGAGCTGCTGGAACCAAAAATAGAATACCAATACCAAGGTTATTTGTTATGCTTTGTCTGAGTGCACACGCAAGATTAAATTCTTCACTACTATGATGAATTACATGCATGTTCCAAAAAATATTAATTGAATGCTTAAGTCTATGATGACAATAACTTGCAAAATCTACACAAACAAAAGCAATAAAATAGAGAAGAATACTCTCTTCAAGCTCTATAACTTTTAAACTCTCATAAAAGAAAGGATAAGAGAATATAATTATACCAAGTCCTAATATGTCAACCATTAAATTTGTGAATCCTGAACTTAGACTTGAGATGGTATCCATATATGAATGTTTCAGATCATTTTTCCATATACCATAGGATATTTCAATAAAAATCAAAACAAGAAAAATTGGTATTGTAATTAGTAAGATGTTTGCGTAGGTATCCATAAATATTAATTAAAGTATAATCGTATTATATATATATGATATTCAAATATTTTATTTTATTTTGGGTCTGTAAATATATCAATTATGAAAATAAAAAAAATATTTAATCTAATAATGATTGTTGGACTTGCTGTTTTATCTTCAAACACAAATGTCTACTCTCAAAAAAAATCAAAAAAAAATTCAGTAACATTTGATAAAGTTCTTCATGAATCAGTTGAATACAGGGAAATAGGTCCTTTTAGAGGGGGACGTTCTGCAGCAGTAGTTGGAGTTCCAGGTAATCCCAAACTATTTTATTTTGGTGCAACAGGTGGAGGTGTTTGGAAAACTGAAGATGGTGGTGAAACCTACGAGAATATTTCTGATGGATACTTTGGAGGAAGCATTGGTTCAATTGCAATTGCTAAAAATGATCCAAATGTAATTTATGTTGGAGGTGGGGAAGTAACAATTAGAGGGAATGTTTCATCAGGGTATGGAGTTTTTAAAAGTGTAGATGCTGGAAAGACATGGACCTTCTCAGGTCTTCCGAATTCAAGACATATTCCAAGAATAGTTATTGACCCTAACAATAATGATATAGTTTATGCAGCTGTACTTGGAAACTTATATAAGCCTACTCAGGATAGAGGTGTTTACAAATCTATTGATGGAGGAACCACTTGGAAAAAAGTACTTTATGCTAATGATTTATCTGGTGCATTTGAAATCGTTCTTGACCCAAATAACTCAAGAGTGCTTTATGCATCAACTTGGAGAGTACAGAGAACACCTTCAAGTTTAAGCAGTGGAGGAGATGGATCAGATCTTTGGAAAAGTATAGACAGTGGTGAGAGCTGGACAAAGATTACTGATAACTCAGGTTTCCCTACAGGCACAATTGGTGTAATCGGAGTCACTGTGTCACCTGTTAACTCAGAAAGAGTCTGGGCTATAGTTGAAAATCAAGACAAGGGTGGAGTATACAGATCTGATGATGGTGGTAAAAGTTGGACATACACAAATAGTAGCAGGTCTCTTAGACAAAGAGCTTGGTATTATTCAAAGATATATGCTGATACTCAAGATATAGATGGTGTTTATGTTATGAATGTATCTTATCATTTCTCAGATGATGGTGGTAAAACTTTTGAGTCTCGTCGCGCCCCTCATGGAGATCATCATGATCTTTGGATAGCTCCTGAGGATAATAACAGACTAATTATTGCTGATGATGGAGGTGCTCAAGTTTCATATGATAAAGGAAAAACTTGGAGTACCTATTATAATCAGCCAACTGCACAATATTATAGAGTAACAACAGATAACTCTTTTCCTTACAGAATTTATGTAGCACAACAAGATAATTCAACTCAGAGAGTAATGCACAGAAGCCTCGGATATAGTATAGGTGAGAACGACTGGGAAAGTACTGCAGGTGGGGAATCTGGACACATAGCTATTGATCCAAATAATAATGATATTGTTTATGGTGGAAGTTATTTAGGTTTTCTAGAAAGAAAAAATCATGAAAAACAGACATCAAGAATAATTAATGTATGGCCAATTACTACTCTTGGAGAAGGAGCTGAAGCTATGAAGTATAGATTTAATTGGAATTTTCCAATAGCTTTTAGTAAGCATGATTCATCAAAGCTTTATACATATTCAAATCATGTTCACCTTTCAACTGACGAGGGACATAGCTGGGAAACAATTAGTCCAGATTTAACTCGAAATGACAAATCTAAACTTGTCTCTTCGGGTGGGCCAATAACTCAAGATAATACTGGTGTCGAATACTATGCAACAATTTTTGCGGTTGATGAATCTCCACTTCAAGAAGGACTTATTTGGGTAGGAAGCGATGACGGATTAATTCATTTAACAAAAGATGGAGGGGCTACTTGGGAAAATGTAACTCCAAAGAAAATGCCCGATTGGATGATGATAAATAGTATTGACGCTTCATCTTTTGACTCAGGAACAGCATACATAGCTGGGACTAGATATAAACTTGGTGACTTTACACCATATCTATATGTAACTGATGATTATGGAAAAAATTGGAAACTCATAACTGATGGAATTAAAGATGAACATTTTACTAGAGTTTTAAGATCAGATAAAGTGAATAAAAACATATTATATGCTGGAACCGAAACAGGAATGTATATTTCTTACGACAGAGGAAACAGTTGGAATGAATTTCAAAAAAATCTTCCAATTGTTCCAATTACAGATCTTACAATTAAAGATAACTCTTTAATTGTAGCAACTCAGGGAAGAAGTATATGGATGATTGATGACTTGACTGTATTTCATCAGCTAACTCCATCTACAGATCAGATGAAATTATACAAACCAAAGGACTCCTACAGAATGGGGGGTGCTGGAGGTAGAAAGTCTTTGACAGCAGGAACAAATCTTCCAAATGGAGCAATTATTCATTATTTCATTCCAAATTATGATAAAGAAAACGATCAAGTGAGTCTTTCAATTCATTCAGCAGATGGGACCCTTGTTAAGGAATTTTCAGACAAGAGTAAAGAGAATTTATTGAAAGTTAAAAATGGTGGTAATTCGTTCGTATGGAACATGAAATATCCTGGAGCAAAACGACTAGACAATATGGTTCTATGGGGAGCAGATTTTACAGGAGCTAAAGCAGTACCTGGGAATTACATCGTAAAATTAAAAGTCAATGACACTGAAATGACTCAAGAATTTACAATCCATAAAGATCCAACATCTGAAGGTTCTATTGATGACATTAAAGCGCAATTTGAATTTGTTAATGAAATAAACGGAGTGGTTGATAAAGCTCACAAAGCTATTGAGAACATCAGAATTATGAAGACAAATCTAAAAAAGTTTCAATCAAATTATGCTGATAATGAATTTGCAAAAGACTTGATTGAAGAATCAAAGTCTATCTTAGAGTCAATAGATAAAATTGAAAATGAACTTTATCAAACAAAGAATCAGAGTAATCAAGATCCTCTTAATTATGGAGTTAAGTTAACTAATAATTTAGGGAACTTAAACTCTGCTTTTAGAGGTGGTGATTTTGGACCAACAGTTCAAGATGTTCAAGTTAAAAATGAGTTAATTGAGAAAGTGAATGCTCAATTAACAAAGTATGACAAAATTATTTCAGAGGATATTCCTAATTTTAACTCAAGCTTCAAAAAACTTGAATTAGATTATTTAAATGTTTTATAGTCATTAAATAATTTTTAATAATTGACTGATATGCCCGAAACGAAGTTTCGAAAAATCAATAATTTAATTGGATGGCTCCTTTTTTCAGTAGCCCTACTTACTTACGGGCTAACTGTTGAGCCAACTGCAAGTTATTGGGACGCTGGAGAGTATATTTCAACATCCGCAAAGCTACAAGTGGGTCATCCACCTGGGGCACCATTCTTTCAGATGATGGGAGCCGTTTTCTCTATGTTTGCCTCAAATAATGAGTCTATTGCTATTGCTGTAAACTTTTTGTCAGTTGTATCTAGTGCGTTTGTAATCCTTTTTCTTTTTTGGTCAACCACATTATTTCTTAAAAAAATATCTAAGAAAAATAATTTTACAAATGACACAAATATTTTACTTAGTTCATCAATTGGTGCATTAGCATTTACATTCTCTGACAGCTTCTGGTTCAATGCTGTTGAGACTGAAGTATATGCACTAGCCATGCTTTTTTTATCTGCTACATTTTGGTGTGGTCTTAGATGGGAAAAAGATTTTGATAATAAAAGAGGTGATAAGTGGTTATTACTTATCTGTTTTTTGATTGGGCTCTCATTTGGAGTTCATTTCATGGCAATACTTACTATTCCTGCAATAGGGATGATTTATTTCTTTAAAAAGTATGAAAAAATAACTATTAAAAATTTTGTTTTAGCTAACATAATATCAGTTTCAATACTACTCTTTATTTTCAAACTTTTACTTCCCTCTACCTTATCTCTATTTGGTCAACTAGAAGTATTCTTTGTAAACTCAATTGGTCTGCCGTTTAATTCTGGGACAATTATTGCGGCTTTTTTAATAGTCTTCTTTTTCTACAAATCTCTAAGTTACACTAGGTTAAATGGGATGGTTCAGGCTAATACACTAATATTATGTATCCTGTTTATTTTTATTGGATTCTCATCTTGGCTGATGCTTCCAATTAGATCAAATGCTAATACTGTAATTAATGAAAATTCTCCTTCTGATGCTAGAACTCTTTTAGCATATTATAGACTTGAGCAATATCCAAAAACATATCTGTTTTATGGACCAATGTTCTCAGACATATATGCTCCACAGGATGAAAAGGAACCATATGTAGATGGAAAACCAAAATATGAAAGAGACTATAAAACAAATAAATATAAAATTGTTAATTATTGGAAAGATTCTGAGATAAATTCAAACTCTAATCACAGAGGACTTATACCTAGACTTTGGAGTTCAAGTCATGCAGGAAATTATATGAATTTTACAAATCCCTTAAAATTTGAAATACTGGATAGATATAAATCTGAAGAGGTTATTGTAGAGAGCGTCAATGAATTTAAAAGTAGAGAACTTTCTGGAGAACTTTCTGGAGATGATTATAATGAGTTCTTCAGATCTCTTGGCCCATACCTTAATATTAGCAAGCCTTCACTTTTTGATAATCTTAATTTTCTATTCTCATATCAAATTAATTATATGTACTGGCGATATTTTTTATGGAATTTTGCAGGTAGACAAAATGATGTTCAGGGAGAATACAATATCCTTAACGGAAACTGGATAAGTGGAATAAATTTTATAGATCAGCTAAGACTGGGTAATCAATCGGAACTTAGTGAAGACCAAAAAAATAACAAGGCCCGAAACACATATTTTTTCCTTCCTTTAATACTGGGAATAATTGGTTTGATGTATTGCTACAAGTATGACATCAAGTCTTTTTGGACATTACTTTTACTATTTCTTTTTACAGGACTTGCATTAAAATTTTATTTAAACGAAAGGCCCTTTGAACCAAGAGAAAGAGATTATGCATTAGTTGGATCCTTTTATATTTTTTCTATTTGGATAGGTATGGGATTCACTGCAATCATGAACTATATCAAAAAATATGAAAATAAAGTATCAAGATCCATTATATATGTATTATGTATTGCTGCTGTTCCTTTTCTTATGGGATTTAATAACTGGGACGATCATGATAGGTCAGACAGGTATACAGCTCAATCAATTTCTAAAGCATATCTACAATCTATAGATGAAGATAAAGATGCAATGATTTTTACTATAGGTGACAATGATACTTTTGCGCTA
>Ga0208878_1000635_pt1 | contig 12018 bp, 14 predicted proteins | sample Knorr_S15_td_Sur_FD_185600 | JGI IMG/M metagenome (GOLD analysis project Ga0208878, IMG submission 185600) | Marine microbial communities from Southern Atlantic Ocean transect - Knorr_S15_td_SurfaceA_ad_5m_LV_A (SPAdes) (version 2) | ecosystem: Environmental > Aquatic > Marine > Oceanic | place...
GTTAATCCATAATGTGCACATGGTTCTAAAGTAACATACATTTCAGCGCCTCTAAAATTAAGATTTTTATTAAGAGCATTATATTCTGCGTGAGGTCTACCGTTTATAGAAGTTGTGCCACAACTAATTACCGAATTTTTTTTAACAATTACACATCCGACAGATGGATTATTCTTTGTTTTACCAAGATTATTTTCAGCTATATGAAATGCTAAATTTGAATAAAAATTATGATTTTGCTTCATCAATATTGCCTACGAATTCCTCAAAATCTTTTGCTTCCTTAAAATTCTTATAAACAGAGGCAAAACGTACATAGGCAACCTTATCTAAAGATGAAAGACCTTCCATAATAAATTTTCCTATTGTCGGTGTTGGAATTTCACTTTCACCAAGTCCTTCTAAATTTCTTACAATTTTTGAAATAAACTTTTCTATAGTTTCAGAGTCAATTGGCCTTTTTCTTGTTGCTATTCTTATTGATTTTGAAATTTTATCTCTATCAAAAGGCTCTCTTTTTCCATTGCCTTTGATAACAGTTAATTCTTGAAACTGAACTCTCTCAAATGTTGTGAATCGTTCTTTTCTTTCACATCCACACAATCTTCTTCTTCTAATCGCAGTACCGTCTTCGGTTGGACGAGAGTCAACTACCGACGTGTCTTTTTCTCTACAAAATGGACAAAGCATAAATATTCTAACTACTATATATAGGAAAAGATGAACAAAGTTCAATTATTTCTTTTTGAACTTCTTTTTCTATTTTTGAGTTATCTTCTTTATTTTTGCTTAAGCCATCTATTACTTTATAAATCAGATCACCAACTAATTTAAATTCATCAGTACCGAAACCTCTAGTCGTACAAGCCGGTGTCCCTAATCTAATACCTGATGTTATCATTGGACTTTCACTATCAAAAGGAATTCCATTTTTGTTACAAGTTATATTAGCTCTTCCCAATGAAGCCTGGGCATCTTTACCAGTAACACCGAATGATCTTAAATCTATTAACATTAAATGAGTATCTGTACCTCCAGAAAAAATCTTAAAACCTCTGTCATTTAGTTTTTCGGCGAGAACTTTGGCATTGTTAATTACGTTTTGTGTGTACTTTTTAAAATCTGGAGAAAGAGCTTCCTTAAAACATACAGCTTTAGCTGCTATTACGTGCATTAAAGGACCTCCTTGTAGACCAGGAAATATTGCACTATTAAATTTTTTTATTAAATCTTCTCTGTTCGTTAAAATTATTCCTCCTCTTGGTCCTCTTAAAACTTTATGAGTAGTAGAAGTTACTACATCAGCATATTGTGTTGGATTTGGATAGGCTCCGCCAGCTACTAATCCTGAAAAGTGAGCCATATCAACTAGTAAGTAAGCGCCAACCTTATCACAAATTTCCCTAAATTTTTTAAAATCTATAATTCTTGAATATGCACTTCCTCCAGCAATTATAAGTTTGGGTTTATTTTCTATAGCAAGTTTTTCAACACTTTCGTAATCTATAAGTCCAGTGTTTTTATTCACTTCGTAATGAAGAGCGTTAAACCATTTTCCTGACTGAGCTGGCTTAGCTCCATGTGTTAAGTGACCACCTGAATTTAAGCTCATAGCCAATGTAGTGTCACCTGGTTTTAATAATGCTAAATAAACAGCACCATTTGCTTGTGCGCCCGAATGAGGTTGAACATTAGCAAATTTGCAATTAAATAATTCTTTTGCTCTATCGATTGCTAAATTTTCAGAAATATCAACATGTTCACATCCGCCGTAATATCTTTTTCCAGGATACCCTTCAGCATATTTATTAGTCAATACTGATCCTTGAGCCTCTAACACAGCTTTAGAAACAATATTTTCAGAAGCAATTAGTTCAATATGATTTTGTTGTCTTAAAAATTCTTCCTCGATTGATTTGTACAATTCTTTATCAGCTTCTTTTAAATCTAATTTAAAAAAGCTATTTAAATATTTATTTAATTTTACAGCTATTGACATAATTAAATTTTTTTAACCCTTCTTAAATGTCTGCCACCTTCAAATTTAGTATTAAAAAATATCTCAACTAATTTCAAAGATAAATTTTTTTTTGTTAATCTAGATCCTAATGCAATTATATTAGCATTATTATGCTGTCTAGACAATCTTGTAGACTTCGTATTATAGCACACCGCAGCTCTAATTGATTTGATTTTATTGGCACTTATGGCCATACCAGTTCCAGACCCACAAACTAAAATACCTACATCACTCTTTTTTAATTTGATTCTATTACCCAGTTTTTTTGCATAATCTGGATAGTCTACTGAGTTATCATTATACGGTCCGATATCAAAAACTGACATTTTTTTATCTATTAAGTAATTTTTAATATCCTCTTTTAATTTATAACCTGCATGATCTGAGGCAATACATGCAGTTTTAAAAATTTTATTTAATTTTATATTGCTCATAATAACTAATTAAATTACAGTGTTTATATTTATAATAATATTTTTGTCGCATTATATTATAAAAAATCAGGACTTTACATGAAAACTGTTGGATCTTATCCCAAAACAAGGCTTAGAAGATTAAGAAAGTCTAAATGGCTGAGAAATCTAGTTTCTGAGAATAATATTTCAAACAATGATTTAGTTTTACCGATATTTATCAGAGAAGGTAAAAATAAAATAGAGCAAATAAAATCTATGCCTGGTGTTAATAGATATTCTGTAGATAAACTCTATACTATTTTAAATGAAGTGAGAAAATTTAAAATACCTATGGTTGCTTTATTTCCTTATACACCAAATAATAAAAAAGATGATAAAGGATCTGAAGCTTTAAATCCAAATAATTTAATTTGCAGAGGTTTGAAAGTTATTAAAACAAAATTTCCTGACATTGGTGTTATGTGTGACGTTGCATTAGATCCATACACGTCACATGGTCACGATGGTATTATGAAAAAAAATAAAATTGATAATGATGAAACGATAAAAATACTAGTCAAACAAGCTTTACTTCAAGCAGAGATGGGTTGTGATATTATAGCACCATCAGACATGATGGATGGAAGAGTTGGGGCAATAAGAAAAGCCTTAGATAAAAAAAAATTTTATGACGTTAGTATTTTATCTTATGCAATAAAATACGCCTCAAATTTTTATGGTCCCTTTAGAGATGCTGTTGGAAGCAAATCAAAACTTAAAACAAATAAAAAAACATATCAAATGGACTACAGAAATAAGTTAGAGTCTTTTAGAGAGGTAGGACTAGATATCAAAGAAGGTGCAGATCTTGTAATGATAAAGCCAGGAATGTTTTACTTAGATATAATCAGTAATATAAAAAAAAATTTTAATATTCCTGTAATAGTATATCAAGTTTCTGGAGAATATAGTTTATTAAAAAATGCTATAAGAAATAAAATTTTATCAGAAGATGCAATGATTGAAAGCATAACTTCTTTTAAAAGATCTGGGGCATGTGCTATAATAACTTATTTTGCACTTGAAATTGCAAAAAAAATAAAACAAATTAATTGAAATAACTTTCAAAAAGGATTCTTGATTTAGGAAAGGTTAAATTATTTGGAATAAAGAATCTATTTTGAATAATATGTCTAGTGAAATAAAGTGATTTTTTTATTAAGTAATTACTAGCTTTATCAGGAATTTTTTTAGAAATGAGATATTCGGGCACCTCATAATAAAATGACTCTATTTTTATTTTTTTAATTTCATCTACATTTGTTACATCATTTTTAAATTTTGATAAATTGGGATCATATCCTAAATTTTTGATAAGATTTAACTCAAAAAAAATATATAATATTATCCAATTTTCTAAATTTAAAGATTCTATTAATTTCTCTAAGGATTTAAATATACTTTGATTAGGCTGTAACTCTGGCAACAAAATATTTAATATTGAGCACAAAGATATTAATGCCGAGGTCCTTTTTTTGTCATTAAAATAGCTTGGTGACACTGGTTTAATCAGCTCAGTTTTAAAATAACCAGCTTTATTTTCATTCTTAGAATTATAAATAACAAAAAGTTTATTCGAAAGTTGTAAGTAATTTCTTATTTTTCTTGAATTACCACCATATACGACCCCAGATACTTTACCTTTAGATTTAGTAAATACATTTATTATATTTGCATTTTCTCTAAACTTTCTTTTTGATAATAAATAACACTCATCTTCCCAATTCATAATTTTAATATCTTAATTAATTTAGCTGCTGCATCTTGTTGAGCTTGCTTTTTTGAACTTCCTGTACCTGAAATTTTTTTAGACTCAGGAATCTCAACTATTGTTTTGAATAATGGATTGTGTTGGGGTCCTGTTTTTTTAGAAAATGTATATTTAGGTAATACCTTAAATCTTTTAAGACTAAATTCTTGAAGTTTAGTTTTAGAATCAATAATAGTAACTATTGATTTATCAATATAAGGTTCCCAAAAATTTAATATAAAATTTTCTGCAGATTTAAGACCACTATCTTCATAAATCGCTCCAACTATAGCTTCAAGACAATCACTTTCAATTTTGTCAGCAGATCTCTCAAGATTTTTATGTGAAGATCCTAAATAAAGAAATTTTTTAATATTTAATTTTTTTGCAATATCTATGCATGTCTTTTTATTTACTAGGTTAGCAAATTTTTTATCAATTGCACCTTCTTTTTCATGTGGATACTTATCTAGTAGAGTTTTTGAAATTATAAGTCCAAGTACTCTATCACCTAGAAATTCTAATTTTTCATTATTTTCACTATTATTGTAGCTTTTATGAGTTAGAGCCTTATGCAACAAATTTTTATTCTTAAAATTATATTTAAGAATTATTTCAAATTCTTTAATGGGTTTATTCATTATAATTTTTTAAAAGTTCGTTTATACCTTAATGAATTATTAAGATTCCAAATCTTTAACATACTTCCTTTTTTTGTATCATTTGAAAAAAAAATAAGTTTAGCTTTTCCAACTAGATTTAATTTTTTAACATAGCCTACATCTCCAAGATATCTGCTATCTTTCGAGCAATCTCGATTATCACCCATCAAAAAAAAGTGGTTTGTTGGGACTTTATATTTTTTTGTATTTTTTAGAGTTCCTTCTTTTTTATAAGAAACTAAATGTTCAACACCATTAGGCAAGGTTTCTATAAATGAATTTGTATCTAGTAAGTAGTCACCACACCTTACAGGTTCAGAAATTTTAACAGAGCGTCTAGGAATAAGAGATTCATTAATATATAAGTTACCGTTAATGAATTGAATCTCATCGCCAGGTAAACCAACTAAACGTTTGATATAATCTGTTCTATTATCTGCAGGTGTTTTAAATACAACTAAATCTCCTTGCATTGGATTTTTTGAAAAAAAACGTTTATTAGATACATTTGGACTAAATGGAAAGGAATGCTTGCTATATCCATAAGTATATTTTGAAACAAATATTCTATCTCCAACTAGCAAAGTAGGTTCCATTGATGAAGATGGTATATAGAATGGTTGAATAATTAACGATCTAATTAAAACTGCAATTAACAGAGCAGCTATTAAAGTTTTAATATTATCTATAATTATATTAATAATCTTATTTTTTGTCATATACTAATCGTCACAAAAGCTACGGCATAATTTTTTTCATCAGTTAAAGATAAAGAAATCTTATATTTTTTTTTTTTTAATTTTTTTTCAACAATTTTTTTTGTGGAATCAATTAGCTTTATAAATGGTTTTCCACTATTTTTATTTAGGATTATAATTTCATTAAAGCTAAGTCCTTTTGATATACCTGTGCCTAGAGCTTTGGAAAAGGCCTCTTTAGCTGCAAATCTTTTTGCATAACAACTGGAGGTATTTTTTGATCTACTGCATTTTTTAATTTCATCTTTATTAAATAATCTTTTCAAAAACTTTTTATTAATAATTAATTTTTTAATTCTACTCACCTTAACAATATCAGTTCCTATTCCAAATATACCCATTATCTATTTAATTATTTTTTTAAATTTTTTTATTGCTCTCTCTAATCCAACAAAAATAGACTCGCCAACCAAAAAATGTCCGATATTGAATTCTTTAATACCTTGAATATTAGATAAAATTCTTGCAGATTTATATGTCAAACCATGTCCTGCATGTATCTCTAAACCTAATTTATTACCATAATTTATTGCATTTTTGATTTTAACTAATTCTTTTTTATAATTTTTATTTTTGTTTACTAGATTACAAAATTTACCTGTATGAATTTCAACACAATCTGCATTTAAATTTTTTGAGTCTTTAATATCTTTTAAATTTGGTTCTATAAAAAGACTTACTCTAGATCTATTTTTTTTTAGTTTTTTTATTATTGTGGCTAAAAATTTTCGTCTATAGTTAAGATTAAGGCCGCCTTCAGTTGTTATTTCTTTTCTTTTTTCAGGAACAATACAAATAAAAGGAGGTTTTCTTTTCAAAGCAATTTTGAGCATTTCTTTAGTTGCTGCAATTTCAAGGTTTAATGGAATTCTTAATTTTGTAATAATTCTTTTAAGATCTAACTCATTTATATGGCGCCTGTCTTCACGTAAATGTATAGTAACAGACTCTGCTCCACATTTTTCGGCTTGTAATGCTGCTCTTAAAGGATCTGGATAATTCTCTCCTCTAGCATTTCTTACAGTTGCAACGTGATCTATATTTACACCCAGTCTAATTTTTGGCATTAGAGATTTCTACTTCCGGGTTTTATTGCATCTATTCCTATTAGCTCTTTGGGCAAATTTTCTTTTGTATATGTTGGTATACTTAATTGTACTTGAGATACAATTTTATCTTTAATTAAAGATTTACCATTCGATCTATCAATAATACAAGCATATCCAACAATTTTGCCACCCATTTTTTGGATTATATTTGAACATTCTAAACTAGATTTTCCTGTTGTTATTACATCTTCAACAACTATTACTCTTTGATTTTTTTTTATAAGAAAATCTCTTCTTAACACAAATTTTCCGTCAACTCTTTCTGAAAAAATTGTCTCTTTCTTCAACAATCTTCCAATTTCATAACCAATTACAATACCGCCAATCGCAGGTGATAAAACTAAATCAAAATCTTTGAATTCATTAATTATTTTTTTAGATAATGATGCACAAATTTTATGAGCTTTCTCTGGTTTGCTCATAAGTTTTGCGCATTGGACGTATTGTGGACTATGCAATCCAGAGGATAAGATAAAATGTCCTTCTAAGAGCGCATTAGTTTCTTTTAAAATTTTCAAAGATTCTTCTAATGAAAGCATTTTTTTTCTGTTTGTGTCGAATTATCTTAAATCTTAAATTACTTTGCTTTATCTGACTTATCAAGTTTGTAAAATTTTTCAAATCTTTAATTTGCAAATCGAATGAAAAGGTAAGATGTTCTTTATTTCTTTTTATAATTTCTAAATTGACTATATTTCCTTTATTAAGACCAATTAAAGACGTTATGTGCCCCAAAACACCGGGTTTGTGTGGTAAGTCTACCTCTATAGTGCTTGAATAATTTTTTTCTTGAGTTTTGAGACTTTCAGTTGATTTATCCTGCCAATATCTTCTTATGGCAGATCGAGCTTTACCGGTAGCTGATGATGATAACCAGTGAAGAGATGGGGACGCATTTTTTGAAGTTTCTATGCTAACTAAATCTCCATTTTTTAAAATAGTTTGTAGAGTAGAAGATCTACCGTTAACGGTGCATCCAATCGCGCTATTTCCGATTTTTGTATGAACAGCGTAAGCAAAATCTATAGGTGTTGCTTTTTTTGGTAATTTAATCACAGCTCCTTTTGGAGTGAAACAAAAAACATTCTCTTGGAACATTTGTAATTTTGTAAATTCATAATAATGTTCTGGGCTTGTGCCCGCTTCAATGATTTCTACCAAATCTCGCAACCAATCATACTCTTTCCAAGAAAGTTCTGAAAATTTTTCTGACGATTTATATTTCCAATGTGATGCAATACCTCTTTGAGCAAATTCGTGCATTTCATGAGTTCTAATTTGAATTTCTATTCTATTTTTTTTTGGACCAACAACAGCTGTATGAATTGATTTATAGTTATTTATTTTTGGCGTTGAGATATAATCTTTAAATTTTCCAGGGATCGTAGAAAATCTGCTATGAAAAATTCCTAATGTTTTATAACATTCCTCAACACTTTTAACTATTACTCTGAATCCTATAATATCAGTTAATTGTTCAAGCGATATTTTCTTATTTTGAATTTTTCTCCAAATTGAAAAAGGAGTTTTTTCTCGTCCAGTAATTGTTGCGGTAATACCGTTGCTTTCCAAAATCTCTATTAGTTCATGTGAAATATCTTTAAAAGTATCATCTTTATTATTTTTTATAAAATTTAGTCTCTCTAAAATTAGATCTCTAGCTGGTTTATTTAAGACAGAAAATGAGAGATCTTCTAGTTCATCACGAATTCTATTCATGCCCATTCGGTCAGCCAACGGAGCGTATATTTCCATAGTTTCTTTTGCTTTTCTTATAATTTTTTCTTTATCTTTAACAAATTGAATTGTTCGCATATTATGTAATCTGTCAGCTAACTTTACTAATAAAACTCTAATGTCTTTTGAAGTAGCTAGGATTAATTTTCTAAAGTTTTCTGCTTTTGAGTCATCTGATGCTTGGTCCTCCAATGCAGATATTTTTGTTACCCCTTCAACAAGGTTGGCAACTTCTTCACCGAATTCTTTTTTAACAGTTTCATATGTTACATTTGTGTCCTCAATAGTATCGTGAAGAAGACCAGTGGTAATTGTAGCGCTGTCTAATTTTAACTCAGTTAATATTTTTGCTACAGCTAATGGATGAATGATATAAGGAACACCCTCGTCTCTTTTTTGATTTTGATGTGCCTCTAACGCAAAATTGTATGCTTTATTTAATGACTCGGAATTTAAAAACTTGTTGTATGATTTTATTTGATCAATTAATTCATTATTATTAATCATATTTGAATATTAACATTTTTCTTCAACCTTGTAATCTCTATCCTAGACTTTTGACTTAATTTATTAATCAAAAATCCCGCGTTTTTCTTTAATATTGGATGTGACCATTTGGGATCAATTTGATAAATTGGATATAAAACGAAATTTCTTAAATGAGTTTTTGGATGAGGTAAAATAAATTTTTTGGTATTTTTAATAAAACCTTTAAAATCAATTATATCTATATCAATTATCCTTGGATGATTTTTTGGAGTTTTTATTCTACCTATTTTTTTTTCTATCAAATTAGTAATTCTAAAAAACTCTGTATAATCTTTTTCGAAATTAACTAATACTCCAATATTTATAAATTTTGGGAAATTTGTATTTGGATAAGATGGTGTTTCATAGAAATTTGAAATCTCTATAATTCTTACTTTGGCCTCTTGCAAAAGATTAATAGCTATAGATATGTTATCCATTTTAGAGCCGTGAATAGACTCAAGATTAGACCCGATATTAATATGTATCATTTATTGTTTTTACTTAATAACCTAGCTTTTTCTCTATTCCAATCTCTAGTTTTTTTTACTTGTCTCTTATCATAAAGTTTTTTTCCTTTAGCAACTGCTATCTCGACTTTTACTTTTCCTTTTGTAAAATATAATTTTGTTGGAATAATAGTAAGTCCGTCTTGATTTATACGGCCGATTAATTTGTTGATTTCTTTTCTTTTTAATAAAAGTTTTCTTTCCTGTTTTGGATTATGATTATTGTAAGATGATTGCCTATATAATGGAATGTGTGAATTTATTAAAAATAATTCACCGTTATTATCTATTGCATATGAGTCGGCTATACTTCCTTTGCCATCTCTTAATGATTTCACTTCAGATCCTTTAAGAGTAATTCCTGCTTCAATCTTTTCTAAAAAAAAATAATTAAAACTTGCCTTTCTATTTAAACAAATGATTTTTTGTCCAGATAATATTTTTTGTTTCATTAAAGTAACTTAGCTGATTTAAGAGCATCGGAAACTTTTTTCTTTGTTTCGTCTCTTATTTCTACTAAGGGCAATCGCACACTTGGACTGCACATTTTGAGTAATGATGCTGCATATTTAACAGGCGAAGGATTGCTTTCAATAAAAAGAGACGAATGTAAAGGCTGAAGAATTTTATCTAATTTAACTGCTTCGGCCATATCATTTTTACACGCTTTTTGAAAATCAGAAGATAGTTTGGCTGCAATATTTGCAGTAACACCGATTGCACCTACCCCACCCCGTTTATTAAATTCTAGTGCGTTATCATCATTACCAGTTAATTGTATAAATTCTTTCCCCATTGACTTTAATTGTGAGTCTACCCTTTTTAAATCTCCAGTAGCATCTTTAACGCCAACTATATTTTTTAATTCATATAATTTTGACATTGTCTCAACAGACATGTCTATTACTGATCTTGAGGGTATATTATAAATTATAATTGGTATCCCAACATTATCATTAATTTTTTTATAATGTTGGTATAATCCTTCTTGTGTTGGTTTATTATAATATGGCGTAACAACTAATAGAGCATCAGACCCAGCCTTTTCAGCATATTTAGACAAATCAATAGCTTCATCTGTTGAATTTGAGCCTGTTCCAGCAATTATAGGTATTTTACCTTTGCACTCTTTAACGGCAATTTGAATAATTTTTTTATGTTCACTATGAGATAAAGTGGGTGACTCTCCTGTGGTGCCACCAGGAACTACTCCGTTAGTGCCGTTTTTTAAGTGATAATCAATTAATTTTCTATAGGTATCTTCATCAAGACTGTCATTTTTAAATGGGGTAATTAATGCAACAATTGATCCTTTAAGCATAAGACATTATAAGGTAGTTATCCTTGAATTTATGCTTAATAGATTAATTAGTCTAGTATTTTTATTAACTTTTTTGAATATTAATGTGGTTTATTCAGAAAATAATTTCTTACTTCCTCAAAAAAAACCATCAATTTTTAAAAAATCTGAAAAACAAATTAATGAAGTAATAAGTAAAAATTTACCTATTCCAAAGCCAAGAATTGAAAATAAAAATAGTGAGAAAAATGCTCAAAAAATAGAAAAAACAACAGTTGAGAAACAAGTAACAAAATCAACTGAAAAAATAATTTCTTCAGCTTTTGTTTTTCCCAAAAAAAAACCAATTACTTACAAAGTTTCTTCAAAAGAAGTGGCGTCTTCTAAAGTTCTTAATAAAAAAGATTTTGAAAAGGCTAAAGAAACAATCAAATTTATTAAAGAAAAAAAATGGAATAGCGCTTTAAAAAGTGCTCAGAAAGTAAAAGATAGTGAATTCAGAAAGCTTATTACATGGATGCATCTTAAAACAACCAGAAACGGAGCCTCTTTTAATGAATATAAAAAATTTATTGAACAAAATGATTATTATCCAAGAATTAATAGAATAAGATACCTTGCTGAGGAAAAGATATACTTAAGAAATAACTCGCCTACTTCTATTATTAATTGGTTTGAAAAATACCCTCCTTTAGGTGGATTAGGTAAGATTAAATTAGCTGAAGCTTATTTAGAACAAGGAAAACTAGATGAGGTAAAGAAATTAGTCAAAGATGGTTGGAGAACAGCTGAGATAAGAAAGAATGATTTAGGATATTATAGAGCAAAATTCAAAAAGTTTTTAAACTCAGATGATCATATCAAAAGAGCCGATTATTTAGCTTGGGAAAGAAAATATTGGGATCTTAAAAGAATGTTAAAATATTTGCCTACAGATCAAAGAACTTTATATAATGCTAGACAAATATTAATGAGTAACTCTTATGGTGTTGATAACGCTATTGCTAAAGTTCCTCAGTATCTAAAAAAAGATCCTGGTTTGGAATTTGACAGGCTTAGGTGGCGAAATCGTAGAGGTAGATTAGATGGATCCCTTGAAATTTTATATCAAAATGCAAATAAAACAGAAACTCAGATGGTAAGACCTGATAAATGGTGGGAAGAAAGAGAAAGTGTTACAAGAAGCCTTA
>Ga0208878_1000644_pt1 | contig 11952 bp, 11 predicted proteins | sample Knorr_S15_td_Sur_FD_185600 | JGI IMG/M metagenome (GOLD analysis project Ga0208878, IMG submission 185600) | Marine microbial communities from Southern Atlantic Ocean transect - Knorr_S15_td_SurfaceA_ad_5m_LV_A (SPAdes) (version 2) | ecosystem: Environmental > Aquatic > Marine > Oceanic | place...
TCAGCTGGTTAGAGCGCAGCATTCATAATGCTGAGGTCGGTAGTTCAAGTCTACCCATAGCCACCAAGTTTTTAGCAGAAATTCTTAAGGATCTACCTTATCTGGAGCACAATTATCAATCAGTAGAACTTGCATTTCTTCAAGAACGGCAAGAGTTTCTTTATATTCAACTACTTTAGGATCTACTGCGGTTGATTTGAATCCAAAAAAGTTCGTACCAGCTTTTGGATTATTTGTTTCAAAACCAAATTGAGTGAAGCCTGTATCTCTGTTTGCCTTCTCAGTTAATTTACCTGCTAGGTCAGTAATTATTCCTGATACCCTGATAACTTGTTCTGTAAGTTCGATGCAGTTAAGTTCTGTTGGGTCAAAATCAAAATGAGTGTAATCTGAAGTTGGGCTTCTATACCACCAAACAGGGTTTGCACACCCGACTAAAAATATCGCTATGAATCCATAAAACAAAGAAGGATGAGTTATTCTTTTCATGACTTTCATAGTATCTCCCAAAAAATATATTCAATTATTAAAACAGAAATTTTATTCAGATGAAACTTCTTTCATAGAGAGTTTTACCTTTCCTCTGTCATCAATTCCAATTACTTTGATGTCTACTTCTTCTCCTTCGACTAAGTAGTCAGCAATATTCTTTACCCTTTCTTGAGCAATTTCAGAAATATGAACTAATCCTTCTCTTCCGTTATCAAAAGATACAAAAGCTCCAAAATCTACAATTTTTTCAACTGTACCTACTGTTACAAGCCCTACTTCTGGATCAGATGTTATAAACTCGATTTTCTGCAAAGCATCTTCTCTTTCTTCCTTGCTCCTACCATAAATCTTGACTGAGCCGTTATCTGAAATATCTATATTTGTATTGGTTTCTTCTGTAAGCTTTTTAATATTTGCCCCACCTTTACCAATAACTTCACCAATTTTATTTTTTGGTATTTTTATTTCTATTGCTTGAGGAGCTAAAGGAGAAAGCTCTTCTCTGCTTTGAGATAAAACTTTATTCATTTCGCCAAGAATATGATTCCTTGCAGTATGTGCTTTACTTAAAGCATCTTCCAAAATCTGTTCATTTATTCCAGCAATTTTAATATCCATTTGCAATGCAGTAACTCCGCTATCAGTTCCTGCTACTTTAAAGTCCATATCTCCAAGATGATCTTCGTCTCCCAAAATATCTGTAATAACACAGTGTTGCTCATCAGTTTTTACAAGTCCCATTGCAACCCCTGCAACAGGTTTTTTTAGAGGTATTCCTGCATCCATCATTGCCAGACTTGAAGCGCATACAGTTGCCATTGAGCTTGAACCATTGGATTCTGTAATTTCAGAAACAACTCTTATTGCATACTCAAAATCGTCTGTATTAGGTAAAACTGCTTCTAAAGCTCTCCTTGCTAGCTTCCCGTGGCCTATTTCCCTTCTTTTAGGGCTTCCTACCATTCCAGCCTCTCCAACTGAAAAAGGAGGGAAATTATAGTGCAGCATGAAGGAATCTTTTAAATCTCCATGTAATGAGTCGATTAATTGTGAAAGCTTTAAAGAGTCCATTGTTGCTACAGATATGGATTGAGTCTCACCTCTAGTAAAAAGTGCTGAACCATGAGCTTGTGGAAGAACTCCAACTTCAATAGAAATAGGTCTGACTGTATCTAAATCCCTTCCATCAATTCTTGATTCTCCCGATAACAATCTTGATCTTACTATCTCAGATTCTAAAGACTTAAACTGAGATAAAGCCTCATCAATCTTTTCATCCTCAGCATCTTCAAATGATAACTTCACTTTTTCCCTCAGTTCAGCAATCTTTTCTTGTCTGCTTGATTTTTCTGCAATTTGGTAAGCCTCTGTTAGATCTGCTGAAATTAAATTGCCTATCTTTTGTTTTAACTCTTCGTCGTCTTCTTTTACCTCGAAATCTATTGGTGTGATAGTTACCTGAGAAACTAGTTCCTCAATTAATTCCAAACTTGATTTCATTTCAGATTGAGCAAAAAGTATAGCGCCTAACATTTGGTCTTCAGATAACTCCTTTGCTTCAGATTCCACCATGAAAATTGCATCTTGAGAGCCTGCAACCATCATATTTAAAGAGGAACTTTCAAGTTCATTTAAAGATGGATTTAGTACATAGTTTCCATCAATGAAACCAACCTTTGCAGCTGATAGAGGGCCTTGAAAAGGTAATCCAGAAAGTTGGAGAGCTGCTGATGCACCAATAATCGATATTACATCAGCATCATCATTCTTATCCATTGACATAACTGTGCAAATTATCTGAACTTCTCTTCCAAAGCCTTTAGGGAAGAGCGGTCTAATAGGCCTATCAATAAGTCTAGATGTTAAGACTTCTTTTTCTGACGGTCTTCCCTCTCGTCGGAAAAAACTTCCTGGAATTTTTCCAGAAGCATAAAATTTTTCAATGTAGTTGACAGTTAATGGGAAAAAGCCTTGATCTGATTTATCCTGTCCAGCGACAACTGTCACTAATACTTTGGTATCGCCTGAGGAGGCAACCACCGAACCAGTTGCTTGTCTGGCTACTTTACCTGTTTCTAAAGTGATTTTTTTTCCTGCAATTTCTTTTGTGCAAGATATAACTTTCATATCATTCATTTATTTTCCTAAATATTATGTAACTTAATGTTACTTTCTAAGGTTGAGCTCTGACAAAATTGAACTGTATCTTTTGGGATCTTTTTTCTTTAAATAATCCAAAAGCTTTCGCCTAGTGTTCACCATTCTTATAAGACCCTGTCTAGAATGATGATCCTTTGCGTGGTCTTTGAAGTGACCCTGCAAGGTTTCAATATTTGCGGTTAGCAAAGCTATTTGAACTTCCGGAGAACCAGTATCTCCTTTCGACTGTGCAAATTTTGAAATAATCTCTTCTTTCTTCTTCGTTTCTAAACTCAAGAAACTCCTCCTTAGTAATTTAAATTTCTATAGATATTAACCTTTTGGGTGAAACTAAACCGTTACTGTTCTCTAGAATTCCAAGGAATTCATTATTTTCATCAAACAATCTCAGGTATTTACTTTTTAATTCGGCCTCTTTCATAAATATTTTTTGGCCTTTCTTAATCCTATCTATTATTTCAGGGAGGCATTGTATCTTATCTATGCATCTAAGTGCATCCCCCATATCAATTATTTTTTTTTTGATATTTTTATCATTTAAATTTTCTATTTCATGGGCATCCTCTAGAGAATGGTTGGCGGAGACGGTTCTTTGTAACTTTGATAAGACTGCAGCACAATTTAAATTTTTAGCAATGTCTCTTACTAAGGATCTAATATAGGTTCCTTTTCCACATTCGACTGAAAATTTGAAGGTATCGTCAGATACTGATAGCAATTCTAGTTTTGAAATATCTACGGGTCTTATTTTTTTTGGAACCTTCTTGTTTAACCTTGCATAATAGTAAAGAGGTTTTCCTTTATGCTTCAAGGATGAGAATTTTGGCGCCTCTTGATCAGTTCTGCCTATAAATTCTTTGAGTATTTTTTTAAAATCACTTTTGGATGGTATTTTATTTATCCTTTCGATTATCTTTCCATCCAAATCTCCAGTATCTGTGCTAAAACCGAATTTCATATCCGCAATGTACACTTTCTTCTCATTTGCTAAATAATTAGTAAATCTTGTCATTTGCCCTATACAGGCAAGAATAATACCGCTTGCTAACGGATCCAATGTTCCAGAATGTCCTACCTTAGAGTTATCTATAAGAGGTTTTAGCTTTCTTATAAACTCGCCCGAAGAAATACCGGAAGGTTTATTCAATACAATCAAACCAGAAATCAAATTGAATCCTCTTCTTCTAAGAAAAATAAAAGCTCAGGTATTTTTTTTAGTTTAATATTTTTACCCAACTTCTTTTTTACGAATGATTTGGACTTTTCTAAAGCCAATTCTATCTCTTGAGTATCTTTATTGATCTTTAAGTTAAGATAATTGGAGAGGAAAACCTTAGCTGATGACAAATCATCACTTAGACTGACTTGAGTTACAGTAAGATTTTTAAGCCTTGGATCACTTATTTCAAAAGTGAAGATATGAGCAATCTCTTTTCTAAGACTGTCAGAAACTCTTTGGGCTCTTTTATAAGGCTTAGAACTAAACAATTATATTTTTCTAGCAGTTTCTGTTCTTTCGAATACTTCGATTTTATCTCCAACTTTGACATCATTGTAGTTTTCGATACCAATTCCACATTCAGTTCCGCTCTTGACTTCACTTGCCTCATCTTTAAATCTTCTGAGAGAGTCAAGCTTTCCTTCATGTATGACGATATTGTCTCTTAAAACTCTTATCGGAAGGTTTTTTATCACTGCTCCCTCAATCACAATTGATCCAGCAATCAATCCAAATTTTGGAGATTTAAAGGTATCTTTTACTTCAGCAATTCCAACAGTAACTTCTTTAATCTCAGGTTCAAGCGATCCTTCAATTATTTCTTTCACAGCATCGAGCAAATCATAAATTATCCCAAAATATTGTATTTTTATATCGTCATTTTCAGCGAGCTTAATCGCAGCATTATCAGATCTAACATTAAATCCAAGAATTATGGCTTCTGATGCCACGGCAAGATTTACGTCATTTACAGAGATGGGGCCTACTCCATCAAGGACAATTTTTATATTTGCCTCTTCTACTTTCAGATTATTGATGGCTCCGGCAATTGCTTCAGCTGAACCATTTGTATCGGTTTTAATAATGAGATTTACTGAAGGCTTAGCTGAATCTCCTGCCCCGGCAAAAATCCCATCCAAACTAACAACTCCTTTTTTGGCCAACCTATTGTCTCTCCTTTTACTTGCCCTTTCCTCAGATAAGCTTTTTGCTGCCTTTTCATCTTTTACAACCATGAATTCTTGTCCTGCACTTGGGGGATATTCAAGACCTGATATTGCAACTGGAGATGATGGAGGTGAATTTTTAATTTGCGAGCCTAAAAAGTTTTTAAGACTTCTTATTTTTCTATATTGATCTCCAATCAATACAAAGTCTCCGCTATTTAAAGTACCTCTTTGAACAAGAAGAGTTGCTACAGCTCCTTCTCCCTTTTTTACTCCCGATTCTAAAACTACTCCGGATGCTGGGCCGTCATGATTAGTTTTCAATTCAAGCATTTCTGATAGTAATGTTATGTTCTCTATAAGTTCATCTATTCCTTCACCAGTTTTTGCTGAAACTGGAACCACTTGTGTATCTCCTCCCCAATCTTCAGGAACGAGACCAATTTTGGAAAGGTCACCTTTTACTTTTTCTATATCAGAATCAGGCTTATCAATTTTGTTAACAGCGACGATAACCTGTACCTCTGCAGCTTTAGCATGATTTAAAGCTTCTTCAGTTTGAGGTTGCACACTATCGTCAGCCGCAACAACTAGTACAACAACATCTGTAGAATTTGCACCTCTTGCTCGCATTTCTGAAAAAGCAGCATGCCCAGGAGTATCAATAAAAGTAATCAACTGACCATTATGATCGACTTGATAGGCACCAATCCCTTGTGTGATTCCTCCTTCTTCCTGATCTGCAACAGAGGATTTTCGAATATAATCTAGAATAGATGTTTTTCCGTGATCAACATGCCCAAGAACAGAAACGACCGGATTTCTAACTTCTTCATCCCCTTCATAAATTATCTGTTCCAAAATTTTCTCTTCTTCAGATTCTACTTCTTGAGGAATTCCAACATGTCCCAGCTCTTCAACAACTAAGATTGCAGTTTCCTGATCTATGGCTTGATTTAAAGTTACCATTACGCCGCTGTTCATTAAGGACTTAACCAAATCTGAAGATTTAATTGATAATTCTTTTGCAAGCTCTGAAACAACAATGGATTCAGGGATTTTTACTTCCCTTTGAATGAACTCTTGAGGTTTTTCGAATTTTTGAATATTTTCGAGATTTCTTTCTAAAAACTTTTCGCCTAGCTTTTCTCTCTGATCCTCTTTTGAGCTATCTCTAAAACTTTTTTTCTCTTTCTTTAAATTCTGGGGAACTTTTTTTTGTGGCTCTTGCTTTGTTTTTCTTACAACTTTGGTTTTTGCCTCAGCCTTCTTTTTCGCTTCATCTGCTGATTCATTTTGCGCATTAAGTCTTTTTCTTTCGGCTTCATCAAAATCTATACTTCCAGTGAAATCTTTTCCTATATTAGATTTAGTTTGTTTCTCAGGAGAGTTTATTCTTGTTACAGACAAATTTGGTTTTGAAGTCTTAGAAGAAGTTTTGTTTAAAGATATTGTCTTCTTATTATCTTTCTTGCTGTCTTTTATATATTTTAAAAGAACCTTCTTGTCTTCAGCACTAACAACATCTTTATCTGACTTGTGAGGCAAACCAGCAGCTTTCATTTGAGCTAGTAACTCTTCTAAATCAATTTTTATCGCTTTAGATAATTGCTTAACGTTAATATCTGCCATAATTTAGTCTTTAAACCATTCTTGCCTTGCTGACATGATAAATTTTGCTGCTTTATCGTCATCTATTTCTAATATTTCAGTTAATTCATCTGTTGCTAAATCAGCTAGATTTTCGATTGTTATTATTTCGTTTTTAACTAAGGATTCAAGTTCTGCTTCAGAATACCCATCCGAAAGCTCAAGCTTTCTTGCCTCTCTAATTTCTTCTTCAGCAACCTCTTCATTCTCATCTAGCTCGGATAATGCTATTTCGAGAAGTGATTCTTCTGCTCTTTCGATGAGTGTAGACGCTACTTCATCATCCAGTCCATCTATACCTGCAAAATCATCAACGCTTGATTCGGAAATTTTTTGAACAGTTTCTAAGTTATTTTCTATGAGCTTTGAAGCTAAATTTCTATCAACTCCAAGATATTCAATCAGCTTAGATAGCTCTTTGTCTTCTTCTCCTGAGGATTCTCCTTTAATTTGAATCTGCCAGTCTAAAAGCTCAGAAGCCAGTCTGATGTTTTGACCACTTTTTCCTATAGCAAGAGCTAAATTTTCATCTTTCACTACGACTTCCATTGATTTATTTTCATCATCCATGACAATGGAGACAATTTCAGCAGGAGCTAAAGTATTGACCAAAAGTTTTGCTTGATCATCTTCCCAAACGACGATATCAATCCTTTCATTTCCCAACTCATTGGAGACTGCCTGAACTCTCGAACCTCGCATACCTACGCAGGCTCCGACAGGATCTATTCTTGCATCATTTGTTTTTACAGCAATTTTCGTTCTAGTCCCTGCCTCTCTTGCTACAGCTCTAATCTCAATTACTTCTTCCGCTATTTCTGGTACTTCCAATTTGAAAAGTTCGGATACCATTTCCTTAGAACTTCTACTTAGAACTAATTGAGGACCCCTATTTTCTCTGACACTTTCTTCTAGAATTCCTTTTATTCTGTCGCCAACACGGTAAATTTCACCCTGAATTAAATCTTTTCTTGGTAGAGAGGCTTCTGCACCATCTCCAAGATCAACAATTATGAATTCTCTCGTAACTTTTTTTACTGATCCAGAAACAAGTTGCCCAAGAGAAGGTCTGAATTTTTTTATTATTTCTAACCTTTCAGCATCCCTTACTTTTTGAACAATTACTTGTTTAGCAGCTTGGGCAGCAATTCTTCCGAACTCAGCATTTTCAACTTGCTCTTTGAATTTATCGCCAACTTTGAGATTATTTTCTTCTGCAAAATCGCTATCCACTAAGATGTGTATCTCACTGTCTTCATAATTTTCAAATTCGACGACATCTTTATATCTAAAGGTTTGATAGTCACCTGTAGATTGATCTATATCAACTAAAATGTTTACATCTTCTTTGTATCTTTTTTTTGCAGCACTAGCCAACGCGAATTCAATTGCCTCGAAAATAGTTTCTCTAGGCAGGTCTTTTTCATTAGATACCGAATCTGCAACTAGTAGTATTTCTTCATTCATTTGTAGCCCCTAATAAGTTTGAGGAAAGGTAATCTTTTTTCATAATCTGATAAATCTGACCTTGAGAGAATAGAGAAATTTCTTCATCTGAAACTTGTTTTAGCTCACCTTTCAATTTACATCTTTTACCATCAAGAAAAAAAGATAGGTTAATAGTCTCTCCTAAGTAATCTTTCATTTGGTTCAAATTAAAAAATTTTCGGTCTATTCCAGGAGACGAGATCTCTAAACTAAAATCAAAATTAAGGTCGGAAAAATTTTCCAATACTTCCCTTGCTTGAATATTAACTTGTTCACAATCTTGCAGAGAAATGAGTTCATTTTTCTTGTCTATGTAAATTATGATATTTTTGGAAAAAGCTCCTCCAGAGATTTCTATCCCCCAAATAGAGCATCCAAGGCTCTCAACATCTTTTTCTAAAATTTCTCTAATCTTTTTTTCAAGCATTTTCAACACATATGAAATAGGCCCTAAAGGGCCTATTAAAAAAATTTTTAACTAAATAATTAAGCTAAAACAATAATTTTGAGCGAGTATATGAGTATAGAGACAATTGGTCAATAGCTGAAAATTGGTAGCGGGGGCAGGATTTGAACCTACGACCTTCGGGTTATGAGCCCGACGAGCTACCAGACTGCTCCACCCCGCGAAAAAGAATCGCGAGTATAGGATTAAGTTTAATTTAGGTCAAGTTTTGGTGCCGAAGAGAGGATTTGAACCTCCACGGACCTAAGTCCACTACCCCCTCAAGATAGCGTGTCTACCAATTCCACCACTTCGGCAATTATTCAGGAAGATCCTCAATAAGAGGTTTATCTTCAATGATTTCTTGAGACTGGGAGTTAGTAAAGATTTCTAGATCAGATTCCAAGGATGTTTTTTGTACAGCTGAAATTGCTATGGTTATTGAAAAAAAAGCAACTACTAAGCCCCAAGTAATTTTAGTAAGTATATTTGTAGCGTCAGCAGGCGCAAACATTGCATTATTGTTACCACCTCCAAAAGCAGAGCCAATATCTGCTCCCTTTCCATGTTGAAGAAGAATTACTACCACCAGAGAAATAGCAATTATTAACTGAAAAACTATAAATATTGTAATCATCCTGTAATTTTCGAAGCGATGATAGCAAATTGTTCGCCATCAAGCGAAGAATTTCCTACTAAACAGCCTTCAATTCCTGGAATGCTAATTATCTCGTGTATATTCTCAACCGAAACACTTCCTCCATACAAAATTGAGGTGTTGATTTTTTTTTGTTCTAAAAAGTCGTTAATAATTGACACTGAAGATTTAATATTTTCAGAGTCTGCTTCTATTCCAGTTCCTATTGCCCAAATTGGTTCATAAGCAAGTAAATTTGGTTCGACATCTTTCTTACAAAAGGCTTCTAATTGATTCAACAAAAAGGATTTTTTTTCACTGCTTTCTAAAGTCGCTAAATCTTCGCCAATGCAAAAGATGTTTGATAATCCTTGCTCTTTTAATTTTAATCCCTTTTGAAAAACAATATTCTCAGTATCCCCATTTTCCCTTAGCTCAGAGTGCCCAACTATCGAACCCTCTAGGCCAATATTTTTGAGGTAATGGGAAGATATTTGTCCGGTATGAGCCCCTTCTTCATATCTAGATACATCTTGTGCATAAAGAATTATATTCTGGAAAATTTGATTTTTTGAACTTTGAATTTTTTTTGAGAACAGTTGGTAATCATATAAGTTGAGACAGACTATTAATTTAACTTCATGGGATTTTGGAAAATCTTTTTCTGAATCTATTACTTTGAGAAATTTCTTTTCCCATAAATCCAGATCAACCGAGTTCATCTTCCAATTAGCAACAAGATATTTCATTAAGCTTAATTAAGATTTTTAGCTAATTCAGTGAGTTGTTTGCTGTATGTTCTTGTTACTTTAGAATCTTTTGATTCTACTAATATTCTCAGCAGAGGTTCGGTGCCTGACTTTCTAATCAAAATTTTGCCATCAAATTCTGAAATTTCAGATTCAATCTTTTTACACAATTTCTTAAAATTCTTATCTGAAATAATTTTTTTAGCATCACTTACCTCTATGTTTGTAAGAATTTGAGGATATTTTTTAAAAGAAAGGATTTCATTTAAAGGTTTTTCAAAAGAAAGAAATGCCTCAAGAAATTTTATTGCGGCAATAATTGCATCTCCAGTTGCAACGTTATCTAGATAAAGAATATGGCCTGATTGTTCTCCACCAAGTTGCCAACCAAGTTCAATGAGCTTCTCTAAGACATATTTATCTCCAACTTTAGATCTTACAAGCTCTATACCCATCTCTTGAAATGCATTTTCCAGTCCTTTGTTGGTCATATCGGTTCCAACTACACCTTTAGATCCTAGAACAATTTGGTTTTGGAATTTGAATTTTGCTAATAAAAATAATATATCGTCACCATCCAAAGCCTTAGCGTCAGAATCTACAATAATTAATCTGTCCCCGTCTCCATCAAAGGCAATACCAAAATCAGCATTGCTATCCAATACGGCTTTTTTTAAAAAATTAAGGTCTGTAGATCCGCAATTTTTATTTATATTCAAACCATCGGGGTTATTAGAAATAGCAACTACTTCAGCGCCTAATTCTCTAAAAACTTTTGGAGCAACATCATATGCAGCTCCATTTGCTGTATCAAGAACTATCTTTAGACCAGTAAAGCTTATTTGCTGAGATAACGAATTTTTACAATATTCTATGTATCGACCACTTGCATCGTTTAACCGAGCTGCTTTTCCAAGACGTTCAGGTTCAACTACAGTTATTTCTTCTGAAATTTTTTGCTCAATTAAAAGCTCTATTTCATCAGAAATTTTTTGTCCCTTATCATCAAAAAATTTTATTCCATTGTCTTCGTAAGAGTTATGAGATGCACTGATAACAATTCCAGCTTGACTCTTAAATGTACTTACTAAATAAGATATAGCGGGAGTTGGTAATGGACCTACTAAACGAACGTTTAATCCGGAGGAGATAATCCCCGCTTGCAATGCTGCCTCAAGCATATAACCAGAAATTCTCGTATCTTTTCCAATAATAAATGTTTTTATTCCGAGATCTTTAAATACTTCTCCAGCTGCCCAACCAAGTTTCAATATGAAATCAGGGCTTGTCTTTGATGAAATAGGCCCTCTGATACCATCGGTACCAAAAAACTTTTTTTTAGCATTAATTATTTTGGCCATAAATTTCTTAATAAATTTACAGTTTCTCTAACTTGATGGACTCTTAATATGTTTGCCCCACCCAGACAAGCTATTATACCAGCAGATAGGCTCTGTTCGTTTAGATGTTTATCTTTTGTTTCGAATAATAGCTTCAAAAATTTTTTTTGAGATAAACCAGCTAATAAGATTCTATCTTTTTTTAATTTTTCAAGGTTAGATAAAATTTTTAAATTTTGAAAAGGAGTTTTGCCATATCCAAACCCAGGATCAAAAATGATGTTATCGGTGTTAAATTTCTCTTTCTCAAATTTTTCTTCCACATCGGAGAAGAAAAGGTTTATCTGGCTAAAAATATCCTCTTTATTGTCTGGATTGCCCTGATGGCAAACACATATAGGTATATCATTTCTACAAACCAATTTAAAACTTTCTTGATCGCTAAAAGAAAAAACATTATTTATTAAATCTATTTTTTTATTAATTGCTTCTTTGATGACTTCATAATTGAAAGTATCAATTGAAAAAAGAACTGGATAGTCATTTAACTTATCAAAGACTAAACCCAGTCTGTCAAGCTCTTCAGAAGGAGAAATTTTTGTAAAACCTGGTTTTGTACTCTGTGCTCCAATATCAATGAAATCGGCACCGTCTTCAATCATCGATTCAATTGAATTAATGATCTTTGACTCATCAAAAGAATTGTCCTTTCTTAAGAACTTACCTCCATCAAAAAAAGAGTCAGGTGTTAGGTTTAATACCCCCATGACTTTTGGGGTAGAAAGGTCTAACTCTTTTTTTGGAAAGAGCATGTTAAGAAGCTTT
>Ga0208878_1000650_pt1 | contig 11916 bp, 10 predicted proteins | sample Knorr_S15_td_Sur_FD_185600 | JGI IMG/M metagenome (GOLD analysis project Ga0208878, IMG submission 185600) | Marine microbial communities from Southern Atlantic Ocean transect - Knorr_S15_td_SurfaceA_ad_5m_LV_A (SPAdes) (version 2) | ecosystem: Environmental > Aquatic > Marine > Oceanic | place...
ACAATTAAACGGGGGAGTTTAACGAACATTTATATAATATGTCGAATCGTAAAATAAGTCATGATATGTTTAATTAATCAAAAAACAAAGAATATATTTGCCAAAAATTTGAGCATAAAAAATAAGCCAAATTAGTAGATGATTAATATTTGTTCATTTTATATCTCTGAATTTAATTCCATTAAAGCGGAAAGGACAACAACTGCAAACAAAGCCAGGCCCATTCCCCTATTTACCCAAATTTGTTTATTAACACCTAATGACCATTTCTTTAAACTTATTCCTAACCAAAGCCATAATAAATGTATTGGTATCCAAATAGAATTAACAATAATAAATTTTATAATAATTTCAATATTGAATGATGCCAGTCCAAGAGATAAAACTACAAACAAATGACCTTGCACAACATAAGCTTTAGGATTAACAAATTGTAAAAAAATACCTTCATACAATCTAGGTGCTTTCAAACTCTGCTTAAACCCAGTTTTGTTTTCAGATGTAGCTATTCTCCAAGATAGAAAAGATAAATAAGATAAAGAAAGAAGCAAGAAAGTAATTTCAACACCATCAATCTCAAATAAAAATTGTTTGAAGCCTAAAACTACTAATAATGCAACTCCATTAGTTCCAAAAAATAAACCAATGAGATACATCATACCAACTTTCCAACCAAAGCCTGCACCAACACCAGCTAATGATAATACACCTGGGCCAGGAGTAACCATCATTAAAAAACTAATAATTATGTATGTAATCATCTGAACTTGTAGAAGATTCTCTACACCTTGAACTTAATGAAAAATAACCTGTTAACCATACTATGAATGATGTTAATGCAATATTATAGGAAAAGTTTTCCTGGGTTCATTATTTTATGAGGATCAAAAGCTTCTTTTACACTTTTCATAACATTTACAGCATTACCTAACTCTTTAAGCATATATTTTCTTTTACCTTGGCCAACTCCATGTTCACCCGTGCATGTACCACCCATTCTTATAGCTCTCTCAGATATTCTTACTAAAAATTCATCTAACTTATCTAACTCAGTTTTGTTATTTTTATCAATTAAAAGTGCAACGTGAAAATTTCCATCTCCTGCGTGACTTACTATTGGACCTATTAATTCATTTTGTTCCATATCCTCAATAGTTTCTGTGATGCAATCCGATAATTTTGAAATAGGCACGCAGACATCCGTAGAATAAAGTTCTGCCTCTGGCCTTACAGCTCTACATGACCAATACGCATCATGCCTTGCTTTCCATAATTTATTTCTGTCCTCATTGTTAGAAGTCCATTCAAAATCTTTACCTCCAAAATCAGATGATATCTCTCCAAATAACTCCGACTGTTCATCAACAGATGATTGACTTCCATGAAATTCTACCAACAACAATGGAGCTTCAGGAAGATTTGTTTTGGAATAATTATTAACAGCCTTTACCTGTGCTGTATCCATAAATTCTATTCTAGCAACAGGGATACCAGCTTGAATAGTCATAATAACCGCATCAGTTGCATTTTTTACTGTTGGGAAACTTACTCTTCCACCAGCTATAACTTCTGGGATACCATAGAGTTTGAGAGTAATTTCTGTCGTTATACCCAAAGTCCCTTCAGAACCAACCATTAGCCTTGTTAAGTCATATCCAGCAGAACTTTTCCTTGCCTTATTTGCTGTTTTAATTATCTGACCGTCTGGAGTAACAACTTCCAAAGCTATGACATTGTCTTTCATTGTACCATAACGAACCGCATTTGTTCCTGAGGCTCGTGTAGCAGTCATTCCACCTATTGAGGCATTTGCCCCTGGATCAATTGGAAAAAATAAACCTGTGTCTCTCAGGTATGTATTAAGCTGCTCTCTCGTTACACCTGGTTGAACAACAACTAGAAGGTCATCTTGATATACCTTCAATATTTTGTTCATATTATTCATATCAATAGAAATTCCACCAAAAGGTGCATTGAGATGCCCTTCGAAGGAAGAACCAACACCAAATGGTATAATTGGGCACTTATATTCTTTACAAATATTTACAACTTTTTGAACATCCTCTTTTGTTTCAACAAATACAACACCATTTGGTAATTCAGATTCGTGTATTGTCATTGTATGAGTGTGTTGTTCTAAAATACTCTGACTATCTGAAAATTGCTGTCCAAATTCTTCTTTTAACTTTTTTACACATAACTTGATACTTACAGGATCATAATTATCTGAAGACCAAATTGAAGTATTACCATCCATATTTAATGCCTCTAAAATATTCGATTTTATTTCTACAAAATTTTTCCAGGATTCATAATACCTTTGGGGTCTAATTCTTCCTTAATTAATTTCATAAAATTTACCGCAGAACCTAACTCCTCAAGTAAATACTGTTTTTTACCTTGCCCTACTCCATGTTCACCTGTACATGTGCCATCCATACTAATTGCTCTATGAGCTAATCTTTCTAAGAAACCATTCGCAACATCAATTTCATTCTGGTCTTTGGGATCGATTAAAAGTTGAACATGAAAATTGCCGTCTCCAACATGACCAACAATAGGACCAAATAATTTATTTTGCTCCATATCTTCAATGGTTTCTGTAATGCATTCCGAGAGTCTTGAAATAGGCACACACACGTCTGTTGCGATATAATCTGCCTCTGGTCTACATGCTTTTACAGCATAATAAACATCATGCCTAGCTTTCCATAATTTATTTCTTTCTTCAATATTAGCGTTCCACTCAAAATTATTCCCTCCAAAATCTTTAGAAATCTCGTTAAATAATTCTGACTGCTCTTTAACAGAAGATTTGCTTCCATGAAACTCTAAAAGCAACAAGGGTGATTCTGGTAAACTCAATTTAGAATAATTATTAACTGCTTTAACTTGTGCAATGTCTAATAGTTCAATTCTAGCAACTGGTATACCAGCTTGTATCGTCATGATAACTGCATCAGTTGCATCTTTAACAGAAGGGAACGTGCACCTGCCAGCTCCAATTTCCTCAGGTATACCATAAAGTTTAAGAGTAATTTCAGTAATTACACCCAAAGTTCCTTCAGAACCAACAATTAATCTTGTTAAATCATATCCAGCTGAACTTTTTCTTGCTCTACTGGCAGTTTTTATTATCTCACCATTTGGCATAACAACTTCAAGAGATAAAACATTGTCTTTCATTGTACCATAACGAACTGCATTTGTTCCAGAAGCTCGTGTAGATGTCATTCCACCAATTGAAGCATTCGCGCCAGGATCAATAGGAAAAAATAAACCTGTATCTCTTAGATATGTATTAAGTTGTTCTCTTGTTACACCAGGTTGTACTACAACAGTAGAATCTTCAGGGTGAACTTCTATAATATTATTGAGATTGTTCATATCTATTGAGATCCCACCAAAATTGGCATTTAGGTGCCCCTCCAGAGAAGAACCTGCACCAAAGGGGATAATTGGGCAACCATGTTCGTGACAAATTTTTACAGTTTTTTGAACATCTTCCTTACTATATGCAAAAACAACACCATCAGGTAGTTCAGGTGTATGAACTGTAGTTGTGCTAGTATGTTGTTCACGAACGGATTTAGATATTGAAAATTGTTGACCAAATTCTTTTTTCAATGCTTCTACAGCTTTTTCAATATTATAATCAAATTTATTATAAAATGAGTTGTTGTTTATATCTAAGATTGTCACCAATAAACCTCATATTTTCCTAAGTTACTCTACAATAAATATATTTTAAAATAAAGATTGAGTAAATTATTACATTTTAATAATTATAGTAACCATAAAATTTATATCTTAAGGATACTTATGAAATGCAGAAAAAAGCTATCTTTTTAGGGGAATGCATGATTGAGCTAAACGGTGATATATCCTCTTTAGGAAATTCAAATTCACTGATGGAGGTTAATTTTGGAGGTGATACTTATAATTCTGCAGTTTATTTTTCACGATTAACAAATAAGGAAACCAATACTTTTTACTGCACAGCTCTTTCAAAAGATAGTTTTTCTAAGAAAATGATGGAGAGATTCAAAATTGAAAAACTTAATTGTGATCTTATTAGGACAGATGGAAAAAATCCGCCAGGATTATATTCTATTGAAATCAATGAAAAAGGAGAACGAAGCTTTTCCTATTGGAGAGATCAATCACCATCTAAAAATATTTTTTTAGGATTAAAAGGAAAGCATCTCTTAGATAATATAAGCAACTCAGATATTTTTTATTACTCCGGTATTTCTGCTGGCATACTTGATGAAAATCAAAAACAACAACTAATTAAGGTTGGAGCTACAGCTGATGTTTGTGCTTTTGATTTTAATTTTAGACATCAACTACATTATGACAAAAATAGATCGCAATCACTATTTATAGAAATTAATAATTATGTAAATATTAATTTTGTCTCTTATGATGATGTTAAAGATCTATTTAAGATTAAAAAACCAAATGAAATCTTTAATCTATTGAATAATGAAAAAAATCTGATTTTATTGAGATATAAAAATTCAATCATATTTAAAAACCTTGATCAAGATATAAAAACCATTACTGTTCCGCATGGTGAGGTTGTAGATACAACTGCTGCAGGAGATGCTTTCAACGGCTCATTCTTGGCATTGATGAACAATGGTAAAAATACTAGTATTGAAGAAATTATATTAAAATCTCATGCTGTCACCAGAGAAGTAATCAAATATAAAGGGGCGATTATCAAAAAAAATCAGATGCCTAAATTAAGTATATAAAGGGATATTTTGAATGAAAAAAAACTTACTAATAATGACCGAAATGCCAGAATATTTTGTTTCGCTTGCTGATCAAAACTTTAACACACATAAGTTATGGAAACAAAAAGATGAAGATAATTATTTATTCGAAGTTAGAGAAAATATTGATGCAATAGCAGTCATGGGAGGTTATAAAATTACTCCTGATTTAATGAAAAGTATGCCTAATCTAAAAATTATAGGGTGTTATGGTGTAGGGTATGATGCTATTGATGTTAATTTTGCTAAAAGTTTAGCAATAAAAGTCACAAATACACCAGAAGTTCTTAATGATGAAGTAGCTGATACAGCTATCGCATTAATGCTATGTGTTTACAAAAAAATCGTTGAAGCTGACAGTTTTGCAAGAAACAACAAATGGATTGAGGGTGATTTTCCACTAACTAAAAAGTTTACAGGAACCAAGCTAGGAATAGTTGGAATGGGAAGAATTGGTAAAGCTATAGCTAAAAGGGCAGAAGCGTTTAATTGTGAAATTTCGTATCATTCAAGAAATAAAAAAGATGTTAAGTATAGATTTTACAGCGATTTGAAAGAATTAGCAAAAGAAGTTGATACACTTTGTATAATTACACCTGGTGGAAAAGAAACAGAAAAGTTAATTAATAAAGATGTTCTAAATAATCTTGGAGAAAATGGCGTACTTATCAATGTAGCTAGGGGTTCGGTTATCGATCAAGATGAATTAATACATTATCTAGAAAATAATTTGATATTAGCTGCCGGATTAGATGTTTATACAAATGAACCAAATATTCCTGAAAAATTAATGAAACTGAAAAATACAGTTTTGTTACCTCATATTGCGTCTGGTACAGTTGAGACAAGAAATGCAATGGGTCAGCTTGTATTTGATAACATAATAAATTACTTCGAAGGAAAATCTCTAATTTCAGAAGTAAATTAGGGAGATATTTAATACTTAGTTAATTCGATTCCTGCATTACGAGCATAAATTTTAGCTACAGCAGCATCATCTTCGTGCCCCAAACCAATACCAGCAGCTGCAAGAAATTGTTGCATTGCTGTTGCAGTTAAAGGTGCAGAAAAATTTGATTTTTTTGCTATATCCAGAACAATCCCTAGATCTTTTGGCCATATATTTATCGATGATTTTGGTGAATAATCATCATTTATAATATGTGGAGCTCTATTCTCAAGCATCCAGGATGTTCCGGCACATTCAGAGATAACCTCTAAAAATTTCTTAGGGTCTATGCCTTGAGTTATTCCAAATGTTATTGCTTCTGCCATTGCTGAAATATGAATACCTGCGAGCATTTGATTAACTGCCTTCATTGCAGACCCAGCTCCTACAGATTGGCCAAATTTAAAAACCTTTTCAGAGGTTGAATCTAACAGTGGCTTGGCTTTTTGCAGAGCTTTTTGACTTCCAGAAATCATATAAGACAATTTACCTTCTAATGATTTTTTTGATCCACCAGAGATAGGTGCATCTAGATATAAAAGTCCTTTTTTAGCACACTTGTTATCCATTTCTTTTGCAAAATCTGGAGAAACAGTAGTGCATACCATTATCAATGTGTTATTTTTTAATTTATTGGAAATCCCCTCCTCACCAAAAATAATCTCACGAGTTTGCTTTTCATTTAAGACAACTATTACTACTGCTTCTAATTGGTCGTATGGAACTTTACCTTCAAAACCTCCATCTTGAAAAAATTTTTTTTGTTGGTCTGGGTTTTTATCTTGACCATAAACTTTATACCCTGCGCGCATGAGCGATTTTGCTATCCCATAACCCATTGAGCCTAGACCAATTACAAGAATATTTTTATTTTCTGTCATTATTTTAATGATTATCCCTTGGTAATTTTTTTCTTACCTTCTGAAATTTGACAGCATTCTCTAGTACAGCTCCGTCAGATAGTTCACCTACTAAATTTCTTTGAATTTCTTGCCAAGGAGTTTGACTTTCAGGATAAGGCGGAACACCATCTTTTTTCCTGAGCTCAATCTCTTCATCACTTACAAGCATGTTAGCTGTATAATTATTCAAATCAATTACGACAGTGTCACCTGTCCTCAACCAAGCTAATCCGCCTCCAGTCGCACTCTCAGGTGAAGCATTAAGTATTGATGGACTTCCTGAGGTTCCTGATTGTCTTCCATCACCTATGCATGGTAATTCTGTTATTCCTTGCTTAATTAATTCATCTGATGGTTGCATATTAACAACTTCAGCTGATCCAGGCCAGCCAACAGGTCCTGCACCTCTAATAACTAATATAGAATTTTCATCCATATTTAAACTTTTGTCATTAAGCCTGTCATGATAATCTTCAGATCCTTCAAAGACAATAACTCTACCTTCTAGAACACCTTCTTTTCCTGGACGTGATAAAAATTTATCTTTGAATTCTTTTGAAATAACTGAGGTTTTCATTATTGCAGAGTCAAATAGATTTCCTTTAAGTACTATAAAGCCTGCTTTTTGTTTCATAGGTTTTTTAAAAGGGGTAATGACTTTTTCGTCCTTAATCTTGATTCCTTTCAAATTTTCATACATTTTTTTTCCTGTGACGGTCATTACATCCCCATGAAGCTTTGAATTTTCAAGGAGCTCTGACATTATAGCAGCTGTCCCACCTGCTCTGTGATAGCTCTCACATAGGTACTCGCCTGCCGGTTGTATATTAGCCATCAAAGGAATGTCATAACCAACATTTTGCCATGCAGCAGTTTCTAATTCTACACCAACATGCCTTGCTATTGCAGTAATATGCCATTGAGCGTTAGTTGATCCACCAATAGCAGAATTTACAATGATTGCATTCTCAAAAGACTCTCTAGTCATAATCATGGAAGGAGTTAAATCATCCTTAACCATATCTACAATTCTTAAACCTGTCTTATATGCCATTTGCCCTCTTTCTCTGTAAGGTGCTGGAATATTAGCATTTCCAGTTAAGCTCATTCCAAGAGCTTCAGCTAATGAATTCATTGTAGATGCAGTTCCCATAGTGTTACAATGACCGTCAGAAGGAGCTGAGCTAGTAACAATATCAATGAATTGTTCATAATCTATTCTGCCAGCTGCTAACTCAACTCTACTATCCCAAACAGCTGTTCCCGAACCAGCAAGCTTTCCATTATGCCATCCATCCAGCATTGGACCTCCGTTTAGTACAATAGCTGGCAAATCTACAGTAGCAGCTGCCATTAAACAAGCTGGAGTTGTTTTGTCACAACCGGTCATTAGGACAACACCATCAATAGGATAACCATGAAGAATTTCAACTAATCCTAAATATGCTAAATTTCTGTCAACAGCAGCGGTAGGTCTCTTCAATGTTTCTTGAATGGGATGAACAGGAAACTCAAAAGCAATACCACCTGCTGTTCTAATTCCTTCTCTTACTCTTTCTGCCAGTTTAAGATGAACCCTATTACATGGGGATATATCCGATCCGGTTTGTGCTATTCCAATAATTGGTTTTCCAGATCTTAATTCGTCTGGTGTCAGCCCAAAATTCATTGATCTCTCTAAATACAATGCCGTCATGCCAGGGTTAGTTGGATTATCAAACCACTGTTGACTTCTGTATTTTGGATTAAAATTTTTATCTGACATGATTTTCTCCCAAGTAAAATTTAAAAACAACAAATAGAGTTTATAAATTATTTTAAAAATAGTATGAATAGAACTTAATATATTTTAAGATCAATTTAACAATCATACTTGATTTAAAAAAAATCAAAAGATAATTTCAGTTTTTTTGCTTTTTATTAGTTGGGGGATAATAAAAATGAATAATATTGAAAACTTAACAGTTAAACTTAATGAAAATGACAATGTTGCTACAGCATTAAGAGAAATAAATACTGGTGAAATAACTCAAGATCTTGAGAGTAAAAACATTATTCCGAAAGGTCATAAAATTGCCTTAAGAAAAATAGTAAAAGGTCAGAAAATCATCAAGTATGACCAATTGATAGGTATTGCTAGCAAAGATATTTTACCAGGTGAACATGTACATGTTGAAAATACAAATTTTCAATCAACAGATCATGATTATGAGTTTTCAACATCTGTTAAATTACCCAACATGATTGAACCTGAAAAAAGAGCTACTTTCAAAGGATACAAAAGACAAAACGGAAAGGTTGGGACAAGAAATTATATTGGGATACTTACTTCTGTAAATTGTTCTGCAACAGCTGCAAAAAATATTGCAGAAGCATTTAATGAAGAAAAATTATCTAAATTCCCAAATGTTGATGGAGTAGTTTCATTTACTCATGGCACTGGATGTGGAATGGCAGATTCAGGAGACGGTTTTGACGCTCTTCAAAGAGTCCTTTTAGGGTATATTCAACATCCAAATTTAGCTGGTATATTACTAATTGGATTAGGATGTGAGGCAAATCAAATCAAGTTTTTAATGGATGCTTTCAACTTAGACGAAAATCCATTTTTTAAAACTATGACCTTACAAGACATGGGAGGTCTTAGAAAAACAATTAAAGCTGGAATAAAATGCATTGATGATATGCTACCTGAAGTTAATTCCATTGAGCGATCTGATCAATCTGTAGAACATTTAAGTGTTGCTCTTCAATGTGGAGGATCCGATGCATGGTCTGGTATAACCTCAAACCCTTCACTTGGTCATGCTGCAGATTTAATTGTAAAAAATGGTGGCACTGCAATTTTGGCAGAAACACCAGAAATTTATGGTGCAGAACACATGCTAACAAGAAGAGCCATTTCTCCTGAAGTAGGCAAAAAACTTGTTGATAGAATTCTATGGTGGGAAGATTATGTAACAAGAAATAAGGGAAGTTTAAATAATAACCCTTCCCCAGGTAACAAAGCAGGTGGATTAACTACAATATTAGAAAAGTCTCTAGGTGCAGCTGCGAAAGGAGGAACCACACCTTTAAATGATGTTCTCCTATATGCACAGAAAGCAGAGAAAAAGGGTTTTTTATTTATGGATAGCCCTGGATATGACCCAGCATCAGTAACGGGTCAAATTGCTAGTGGTTGTAATGTTGTAACTTTTACTACCGGAAGAGGTTCATGTTTTGGGTGTAAACCTTCACCTTCAATTAAAATAGCTACGAACACCGAAATGTATAATAATATGATTGAGGACATGGATGTAAATGCTGGAAAAGTAATTTCAGATAACAAAAGCATTGAAGATGTTGGACAAGAAATATTTGATTTGATTGTTCGGGTGGCATCTGGTGAAAAATCAAAATCTGAAACCCAAGGCCTTGGTGACTTGGAGTTTGTTCCTTGGCAAATTGGAGCAACTATGTAGGGAGTTTTTATGATTAATTTAGAGGGTAAGACTGCTCTTTTAACTGCTTCGGGACAAGGTATTGGCAAAGCAACAGCTGAGGCTTTTGTAAAAGCTGGTGCTTATGTTATTGCAACAGACATCAACGAAGAAAGTTTAGACAATTTAAAAAAAACTGTACATGAAACTCATAAACTTGATGTTACAAATCAAGATGCAATTAGAGATTTAATAAAACTAATTAAAGAACCTAACGTACTATTTAATTGCGCAGGTATAGTTCATAATGGAACAATTTTAGAGTCTACAGACGATGACTGGGATCTGGCTTTTAATCTAAATAGTAAAGCCATGTACCACATGATAAAAGAAGTCTTACCAATAATGATCAAAAATGGTGGAGGATCAATTGTTAATATTGCCTCTGTAGCATCCTCAACAAAAGGTATAATTAATAGGTTTATCTACACTGCATCTAAAGCTGCAGTCCTAGGTATAACAAAATCAGTTGCAGCAGACTATATTGCAGCTGGAATAAGGTGTAATGCCATTTGCCCTGGCACAATTCAAAGTCCATCTTTAGAGGAAAGACTTTCAAACATGGGAGATTATGAATTAGCCAAGAAACAATTTGTTGCAAGGCAACCAATGGGAAGATTTGGTGAGGCAGAAGAAGTCGCTAATCTTGCAGTTTATCTAGCTAGTGATGCATCAGCCTTTACCACAGGTCAATTCCATATAATTGATGGTGGAATATGTATGTAATAAATCAATAATAAAATTTTTAATTATTTTAATTAGAGAAAGGAAGTAAAATGAAGTTATTACGCTACGGAGAAATTGGGAGAGAAAAGCCTGGTATTCTTGGCCAGGATGGTAAAATAAGAGATTTATCTAATCATATTACGGATATCAATGGAGACAATATTAGTGAAGAGGGCTTAAATAAAATTTCTATGATTGATGTTTCATCTTTGCCAATTATTCCTGAAAATACAAGATTGGGAGCATGTGTTGGTAATATTGGAAAATTTCTTTGTATTGGGTTAAATTATTCGGATCACGCTGCAGAAACTGGAATGCCTGTACCAAGTGAACCAATATTATTTTCAAAGGCAACATCTGCTGTAGTAGGTCCAAATGATAATGTTGAAATACCAAGAAATTCTAATGAAACTGACTGGGAAGTTGAACTTGGTATTATAATTGGAAAAAAAGCTAAATATATTAATGAAGAAGATGCAGAAGAATATATCGCTGGATATTGTGTAGTTAATGATGTTTCAGAAAGAGAATTTCAACTAAAAAAAGAAGGACAGTGGACTAAAGGCAAATCTTGTGACACTTTTGGGCCAACTGGACCATATTTAGTTACTAAAGATGAAGTGTCTGACGTTCAGAACCTAAAAATGTATCTAGATGTTAATGGTAAAAGAATGCAAGATGGTTCTACAAAAACCATGATATTCTCTGCAAAATACATTGTATATTATTTATCACAATTTATGAGTTTAAATCCTGGCGATATTATTGCTACGGGCACTCCACCTGGAGTTGGTGGTGGAATGAAACCACCTGTTTTTTTAAAAGCGGGCGATAAAATGAAGTTGGGTATAGAAGGTTTGGGTGAACAAAATCAAACATGTTTCCAAGGTTAATTGGATTTTAACTTAGAACTTTTCGTATAAATCTTAATTAATTTTGAACCTTTACTATGCAGGGAGTTTCAGTTTTTTGATTAATATCAAAAATTGATCTTCCTGTATGATTGAGGTGTTTTCCATATGTATGTATAGAAAGAGCTATCTCACGACCATTATTCCAAACACTATGTATGT
>Ga0208878_1000654_pt1 | contig 11903 bp, 15 predicted proteins | sample Knorr_S15_td_Sur_FD_185600 | JGI IMG/M metagenome (GOLD analysis project Ga0208878, IMG submission 185600) | Marine microbial communities from Southern Atlantic Ocean transect - Knorr_S15_td_SurfaceA_ad_5m_LV_A (SPAdes) (version 2) | ecosystem: Environmental > Aquatic > Marine > Oceanic | place...
ATTTATATAGGGAGAGAGTATAAAAATGATATTTTGCAGTGTTATTTTGAAGCAAATGCACCAGCATCTTCGCTTAACTTATCAATTGAAAACAGAACTTTTTTTGATTTGTTTGAAGATCAACAGAACATAATTCACTACAAAAATAAATCTATTAGAAAAAGTTTTTTGCTTTATAGTGAAAATGATAGCGCTACTTTTTCATTATTTTAACTCTGAAATTACTTTGTATATTTACTCAACCTAAAAAAATGGTATGAAAAAACTTAACAATCATCTAATTCACCTCATTGTTCTTAATTTGATCTTACTTAAAAGCCTATTTGCTCAAGTTCAACAGGGACATACGAATCAAAATAAGTTCAGACAGTTATATGATGAGTTTGCTGAACCAAACAAATATCATAATGCTTCTGGTGCACCAGGGGTAGAGTACTTTCAACAAAAGGTAGACTATGTTATGGATATTGAATTAGATGATAAAAATTCAAAACTGTACGGAGAAGAGGAAATAACATATACAAATAATTCTCCGGATAATTTAACTTATTTATGGTTACAGCTTGATCAAAATATCAGAAAAAAAGATGCACCATCCTTATACAAAAATGGCTCGGGAAACTCTGTTACTCAAAGGCCCTCTTCTTTTTTGAAAAATTATATAAATGGATCTTTTGATGGTGGTTTTAATATCGAGTGGGTTCTGGATACTCAAGGTAATCCTTTAAAGTATACTATCAACCAGACCATGATGAGAGTTGATTTACCAGAATCTCTTTCTCCGAATGAAATATTTAAATTTAAAATTAAATGGTGGTACAATATTAATAACCGATTGGAATATGGTGGTCGTTCAGGTTACGAGTATTTCGAAGGTGATGGAAATAAAGTTTACACTATAGCTCAGTTTTTTCCAAGACTTTGTGTTTATAATGATGTTGAGGGTTGGCAAAATTATCAATTCTGGGGTAACGGAGAATTTGCATTAGAGTTTGGAGATTATCAGGTTAATATAACAGTTCCATCAGATCATATTATGGAGGCAACGGGTACATTACAAAATCCTAAAGAGGTCCTTACCAAAGAGGAATACAAAAGATTTATTGCTTCCAAATCAAGTTTTGAAAAACCCATTATAATCGTCAATCAAGATGAAGCAAAACTAAAAGAGTCAACTTTCTCAAAAAAGAAAAGTACATGGCGATTTAATGCAAAAAATGTAAGAGATTTTGGATTTGCTACATCTAGAAAATTTATTTGGGAAAGACAAGCATTAAGAGTAGGGAATCAAAAAGTTATGGCAGTTTCAATATATCCAAAAGAGGGGAATCCACTATGGGAAGAATACTCAACTAAAGCCGTTATACAAACATTAAAAACCTATTCAAAGTTTACTTTCGATTATCCATATCCAAAAGCAGTTTCAGTACATGCAAGGAATATAGGAATGGAATACCCTATGATATGCTTTAATTTTGGAAGACCAGACGAAGATGGTTCATACTCAGATAGAACTAAATTTGGAATGATAAGTGTAATTATACATGAAGTTGGACATAACTATTTTCCGATGATTGTTAATTCTGACGAACGTCAATGGGGCTGGATGGATGAAGGGCTTGATACTTTTGTTCAGTACTTGACTGAACAAGATTTTGGTATTTCATATCCAGATGCTATTGGTAATTTAGAAAAATATCCTTCTAGAAGGGGTGATCCAAAAAAGATTGTTCCTTACATGGCTGGAAATCAAAATTTTATCTCCCCAATTATGTCTAACCCTGAAAACGTTTATCAATTAGGCCCAAATGCATATGCTAAACCAGCCACTGCTCTAAATATTTTGAGAGAAACTGTTATGGGCAATGAAGTTTTTGATCATGCATTTAAAACCTATGCGCAGAGATGGATGTTTAAGCATCCTACACCCGAAGATTTTTTTAGAACTATGGAAGATGCGTCAGCAACTGATTTAGATTGGTTTTGGAGAGGCTGGTTTTATTCAACAGATGTAGTTGATATAGGTGTTAAAAATGTCAAAAGATTTTATTTCTCAGACACTCCAGATGAAAAAGCTTCTAATAGGCTTAAGGAATTTGGTTATGATTTAAATAATCTTCCAGATATGGTTTTCAAAATTGATCAAGAAAGTGATATGTTTAATTCAGAATTAGCTGATGAGAATGCAATAATGGGTTCACAAATACTTAGGGATTATTTAACTGAAGAGGGAATTGATCCTAATACCAAATCACCAAAATATTTTTATGAAATTGAATTTGAAAAACCAGGTGGTTTAGTTATGCCTTTAATTGTTGAGTATAATTATGCTGATGGAACCTCTGAACGTGTTTCATATCCGGTTCAGATTTGGAGAAAAAATGATTCAAGCGTAAAAAAAGTTGTTGCATCAGACAAAGAGTTGGTTGGAGTTACCGTTGATCCAGACCTTGAAACAGCAGATGTAAATTTAGATAATAATAATTGGCCAAAGCGTGAGACACCATCAGATTTTGAAAAATTTAAAGAGAGAATAAAGGGATAGTAACTATGGTAATCTATGAGCTTTAAGTAATTTTTTAGATGTTATATTTGTTTGAAATCAATCATATTTTTTTGTTTATCAGTGGGGCAGAAATTGTTTTTGTCTTTTTTATAGTATTATTAGTTTTTGGTGCTGATAAGATTCCTTCAATTGCAAAAACCCTTGCAAAAGGGATGACTCAAGTAAGAAGAGCAACTAATGATATTAAGAATGAAATACAAAACAGTGTAGATGTAGAAAGTCCAACAAAAAAAATTACTCAAGATTTTAAAGAAGAAGTAGATAAAGTAAAAAAGGATTTCGATGATCTTGGGGATTCTATTAAAAGAGAACTTTAAATTACCCAGCATAATGATAATCCATCTCTAAAGGGAAGCAATAAGGTTTTAATTCTAGAGTCTTTTTTTAGTTTGTCATTGTATTTCTGAAGTGCTATTGTACTCTCATCATTGGAGTCAGCTTTATTAATTACTTTTCCGTCCCACATAACATTATCGGAAATGATTAAACTACCAGGTTGAGTTTTATTAAAAACTTGTTCGAAATAATTGATGTAATTGATTTTATCAGCATCAATAAAAACTAAATCGAAAGGGCCATCAATTTTTGGTATTATTTCTAAAGCATTCCCAAGATGAGAATGAATTTTATTCTTAAACATACTTTTATTAAAATATTTTTTTTGAATTAAAACCAGTTCCTCATTATGATCTATTGTATGAAGTTCTCCATTTTCACCAAGACCTTCAGCTAAACATAATGAAGAATATCCTGTGTAAGTTCCTATTTCTAGTATTTTTTTAGGTCTTAAAATATTTGAAATAAAACTTAGAAGCCTACCTTGCAAAGGGCTACTCATCATTCTGGGTTGTAAAACTTTTTGATGGGTTTCTTTTTCTAGTTCTAACAATAGATTAGGGATTTCGTCACTATTATCTAGTGCATAATTTGTCCATTGCTCATTGAAAAAAAGGTCTATATAATCATTCGGATCTTTTAGGTCTTGCATATTTGAATCTACTAAGAAGTTTAGTTTCGGAATAGCCATCCAAACCGTTAATTGTCACTATACCTGCTTTGTCAAGTTGAACCCAACCATCATCTAAAAGTAAAGTTTGAGAAACATAAATATGTTCAATACTAGCTACAATTAATATAGTATCGTTTTCCTTAATGTGGTATTCGTTTTTGAAGCTGCAACCCATTTGCAAAGGAGATTCTTTAACAAAAGGAGCCTGCCAGTTTTCTTTTTTTTCTACCTCAAAATTTGTCTTATCAAATTCTGATATAAAATCCGGATATTTAGCAGAAGTATGATGAGCGTCAGAAATGACTTTTTTTGTTACTGCATTTAATGTGAATATGCCTGTTGACTTAATGTTACTATAAGTGTGTCTTGGAACTGTGGTTGGTCTTAATATAAAACCTATTAAAGCAGGGTTGCTTCCAAGATGTATAACTGAACTGAAAATTGCTAAATTTTCTTTACCATCTAATGATTGAGAACCAATAAGATTTGCTGATTTATATCCAGTTACACTATTTATAAGATTAAGGCGATAAACTTTGGAAAAATTTTTAAAGTCACTTGAATTGAAATGATGCATTAATCAGAAAAAAATTTGATTGAACTTTAATGTCAGATTAAGAATTTATTTTTTTATCGAATTTTAAAACAATAAATATTATTATGCTTATAGCAATGACTAATGAACCTATAAATAGATAATGATCTGAAGTTTGATTTGTAGAAAGGAAACCAGAAATAACCTTTTTATCTAGGAAAGAAATAAACAAACCAACTGGAATAAGAATCAAAATAATTATTAATGGTTTTGAAAAGTATTTCATTGTTTATTTTTTAGATCCTAAATACTAGAGATTTCATAAATTTAATAAAAATATCAAAAGATAAACTTGATGAATGCAATTAACATTTTTGTATACGTCTTGACTATATTTTTCTTCCAAAACCAAGATGTTCAGGGCTTGTGGATTACAGAAGACGATGAAACAGGAAAGAAAAAATCTGAAGTTTTAATTTATAAAGAGGGAAATACAGTTTATGGAAAAATAATTAATCTCTTATTACCAGAAGATAAAGGCAAACTTTGCCTTAAGTGTAAAGGTGAAAATAAAAACAAACCCATAGAAGGACTTTTAATTTTAAAAGACTTAATTCTAGAAGAAGATACATGGGAAGGTGGTACTATTTTAGACCCAAAATCTGGAAAAATTTACGACTGTTATATTACACTTGAAGATGACAATACACTTAAAGTAAGAGGCTTTTTAGGATTTTCTCTTTTAGGTAGAACACAGATTTGGAAGCGTAAACTTGATTAGTCTATTCAATAGTTATTAAGATAATTAGCAAAAATTTTTGTTATTCTTATTTGTATATTGCTAACTATTAATAATCAAAAAACCAAATATTATGAATGAATTTCAAATCTTTCAAAATGCAAGTTTAAACTTTATAAATAATGCCATTTATCTTTTATGTGTTATTATAATGACTGCTTTAGCATTTTATTTAATTAGAAGAACTAGAGAATTAAATTTACCAACTTATGCAAAAGGTGTAATGACTTTGTTTTGTGTTTGTGTAATCTTTTTTGGCTTACAAGTATCGTCTTACCTCGTTTTAGCTCAGAAAGGAATGTCTTTACAATTATGGACGGATCAGTCTGAACTTTATAAAGGTAGGATGAACCTAATTATTAGAGCTGCTTATGGCGGTTTGATTTTGGTCTTCCTTATCTTGATGCTCTTTTTAAGACCAGCTATAGCTATATGGTGTTCTGTAGGTATTGGTACTGCATTTACCGGATCTCTTATTTTTCTGCCTGGGATGGATATATCTTTAAATGTTATATCCTTGTTTGCTTTCCTCTTGGTCATCGGTATTATTGTTGATGATGCTGTTATTGTTGGTGAAAATATTCACTTGGAATATGAAAAAGGAAGGACTGGCGCTGATGCTGCAATCACAGGCGCTTATTTAGTCGCAAGACCAGTTTTTTTTGCTGTTGTTACTACAATGATAGCTTTTATTCCCTGGCTTTTACTTGATGGGTGGCAGGTTCAATTTGTTAAAAATATATCTTGGATAGTGATATTTGCTCTAGCTTTTTCTCTTTTAGAGGCATTTTTTATATTACCTTCTCATCTGTCTAATTTAAAGCCTTATAATGAAAACTCAAGATTCATAAAAATACAAAAAAAATTTGCTGATGGTATAGTTGATTTTGGTAAAACATATTATATGCCAATACTTGTAGCTGCGATAAGTAAAAGATACACAGCCCTATCTTGTTTTATTGCTATTTTAATAATCGTTATATCTGTTTCATCCTCTAATTGGATTTCAAAAAGTTTTTTTCCAAATGTTGAGGATGATGAATTAACTATTCAAATTAATTTGCCGTCAGGCTCACCCTTTTCACGAACAGAGGAGATTGGAAGAAAAGTTGAAAGTGCTGGATATGAGGTAATTAACTTTTATAAAGGAAAAGATAATGCCATTAAAGGTATTTTACTATCTTTAGATGAAAATAAAGTAATGGCCTATGTCAATTTACATGATCCGGCAATACGAGATGCCTCGGCAAAGGAAATAGCTTCTCTATATCGAGAATTTATCGGTGATATACCAGATGCAGAAAACTTCGCAATTGGTACTCAAATTGGTCGTGATAATACAGCTGCTGATTTAGAATTTAATATTACCTCACAGGATGATATTACGCTACTTGCAGCTTCTGATGAATTTATGGGAAAGTTGCGTTCATACGATGCTATATATGATGTTAATACAAGTTTAAATAGTGCTGCCACAGAATTACAAATTTCATTAAAACCTAATGCAGAAAAGATAGGATTAACACTAGGTGAAATCTCTAGACAATTAAGACAGGCCTATTATGGCGAGGAAGCTCAAAGATTACCCAGAGAAGGCGATGATGTTAGAGTTATGGTTCATTATCCAAAAAAATTAAGAAGATCAGTAGATAGTTTAACTAAGTTTAGAATAAGAACACCTGATGGAAGAGAAGTCCCATTTATGTCTGTAGCAAATGTTCAGCAATCACCTGGGATTACAAAAATTGAAAGAACCGATGGAAAAAAAAGCGCAACAATTGGTGCTTATGCTTTGCCGGGTCAAAGATCACAAGTCTTGAAAGATTTTAGAGACAATTTTTTACCTCTTTGGGAAGAGAAATATAATAATGTATCATGGTCATTTTCTGGTGAAGCAGAGGGAGAAGATCAATTTTTATTAGAAATTAGATTTTTATCACTTGTTGCATTCTTAGCGATGTTCGCACTTCTATCTATAGCCTTCAAATCTTATTTTTTACCACTGATAATTTTATCAGCATTACCATTTGGTTTTTGTGGAGCTGTAATTGGTCATGTTTTATTTGGGAAAGGTTTATCGATGATTTCCTATTGGGGTATAGGTGCTGCCTGTGGAGTTGTAATTAATGATAATCTGGTTCTTGTTGATTACATTAATAGGGTTCGTAGAAGTGGAAAACATCTTCTTGAGGCTGTCATTGAGGCTGGGGTAATAAGATTTCGACCAATAGTTATAACTTCAATAACTACTTTTGTAGGACTAATGCCGATAATGCTTGAGCCGTCAGTACAAGCAAATTTTTTAAAACCTGCTGTCATATCTTTATCTTGCGGAGTAGTCTTATGTGCGCCCGTAACTTTAATATTGGTTCCTTGTTTAATGGTGATTGGTGCTGATATTAAAGAAATTCTTGGTAAGATCCCTAGTGCATTAAAAAGGCAATTTAGCCCAAATATTTATTAAAAATAAATTTATTGTTTTCCTAGAGACATTAATATATATGTCTGTCATTCTTAACTTAAACTCAATAAAGTTATCTATATTTAAAATGGAGAGGTTCTTTTAAAATCTTTTATATTAGATGAAAACGGAAGAATTCAAAAAAATTGCTTACCCTGAAACTTATGTAAATGAAAAAAAACTTCATGATATTTTTACTTATATGAGAAATAAATATCCTGTTACTTGGGTTGAACCAAATCAATACAGACCTTTTTGGGCTATAACCAAACATTCTGATATTATTGAAATTGAAAAACAAAATGATATTTTTATAAATGATCCACGTACAACTCTAATGGATATTCCTACAGAAGAGGCCATAAGGGAATTTACTGGAGGTAGTCACTTACTAGTGAGAACGCTTGTTCATATGGATAATCCAGACCATCAGACATATCGCGCTTTGACACAAAAATGGTTTTCACCACCAAATTTAGAAACATTAAAAAAGGATATCAGACATATTGCCCAAGAATATGTTGAAAAAATGGTTGATCTTGGAGGAGAATGCGATTTTGCTAAGGATGTTGCTATTTTTTATCCACTAAGAATTATTATGTCCATTCTTGGCGTACCAAAAAAAGATGAGACAAGGATGCTAAGGTTAACGCAAGAATTATTTGGTGGTGGTGATGAGGATATGATTAGAGATGTTGAAGAATCATCTCCTCAATCAAATACAATCACTGATTTTTTTGAATATTTCAATAACCTCACAGAAGAGAGAAGAAAAAACCCAACTAATGATGTAGCAAGTGTTATTGCTAATGCAACAATTAATAATGAGCCTTTAGGTCATCTAGAAGCAATGTCATACTATACTATCATTGCAACTGCAGGCCACGATACAACTTCCTCATCCACTGCAGGTGGTATTCTTGCTATGATTCAAAATCCAGATCAATTCTTAAAACTTAAAAAAAACCCTTCTCTTATGCCTAGTGCTGTTGAGGAGACTATAAGATGGGTCACACCTGTAAAAAATTTTTTTAGAACTGCAACAAAAGACTATGTAATAAAAGATCAGAAAATTAAAAAAAATGACTCTATTTTGCTTTGTTATCCCTCAGGTAATAGGGATGAAGATGTTTTTGATGATCCTTTTTCATTCAAGGTTGATAGAACACCAAATAGGCATCTAGCATTTGGGCACGGAGCTCATTTATGTTTAGGAAAATATCTTGCGAAAATAGAAATGGAAATATTTTATGAAGAGTTATTTAAAAAAATTAATAAGATTGAATTAAATGGCGAGCCTCAATGGGTGAAAGCAAGTTTTGTCTCAGGATTAAAATCTCTTCCAATTAAATACACATTGCAGTAGGGTTATTTATGAGTTCTTTTCAAGAAATATTAGAAATCGCTAATAATCTTGTTCCTAGAATTAGCCCTAATGAGGCAAAAGCTAAGCAAGACACTGGAGCTTTGATAATTGATATTAGAGAGCGCGAAGAAATTAATACATCAGGTATGGTGAAAGGAGCTTATCATATACCAAGAGGATTATTAGAATTTCAAACTACTCTTGTAAATCCAAATGGATTAAAGGGTTTTTCTCCAGAGACAACAATTATTTTATATTGTGCATCAGGCGGAAGAGCGGCTCTTGCTGGAAAATCTCTTAAAGATATGGGTTTTGATAAGGTTTTTAATCTGGGTGGTTTAAAAGATTGGATTGATAAAGGCTTGCCCATTGAAAAGTGATTTTTTTAAAATCTCATAATGTTATAATCATCTGCTTCTGCGTTTAGATTAGAAGGATCATGCGTATTACTATTTAATTCTGTATCAAGAAATTCGTAAACTTCAATTATTTTCGAATCTTGAATTTTGAAAATTTGACAATAAGTAGTTTCAAATTTCTTATTATCAATCGTAATTGCCTTTCCTGTCATTAAACCTACAACTCTTTTTTCGTCACAACACATGATTTTCCATTTCCCTGCAAACTCAATACTTTCAGGTTTGAATGACTTCATTAAAGAAGGAACTAATATTCCGTAAACTCTATCTCTACCTTCCCATCTACCAGAAAATGGGCCGGTACCAATTATATTAAATACAACATCTTCACTCATCAAATCAATCACAGTATCAAAATCACCCTTACTAATTGAATTGTAGTATGTTTCCATAATCTGTCTATTTGTCGCGCTTTTGTTCATTTACATACCTTTTATAGTTGTTTAGTTTCAATTTTATTTCTATAAGACTATATGCATGCAGTCAAAATTAATTAAGGAGTTATTAAATGTCGATTCCATTTAACTTTAGGTTAACTGATTTTCCCTCTGAAGCAGAAACTCTTCGTTTAGAAGTTCGGGAGTTCTTATCTACAGCCCTAGTCGATGTTCCAAAAGAGACTAGAGCTGAAACATGGTACGGTGCTGATGAAGGTTTTAGTCGAAAAGTAGGAGAAAGAGGTTGGATTGGTCTCAGTTGGCCAACTGAATTTGGAGGATCGGGTAGATCAGCAATGGAACGTTATGTTGTTCTGGAAGAAATGTTGACCGCAGGTGCACCGGTGGGTGCTCATTGGATAGCTGATAGACAGTCTGGACCATTAATTATTAGGTATGGAACTTCAGAACAACAAGAAAAAATATTACATCAGAAGGTGGAGATGTTTCTGAAGTTCTCTCTCCTCTCACTCTTACACAACTGAGAAACATCGTTACTAACACCTGACGACAAGCACTCCTTATGTGCACCCTTTCACTCTCATATGGGGGTGGATTATAATCCACCCCCATTCTATCAAAGGATTTGTAATGAATATATTTTTATTGATTGTGAGTATGAACTGTTTCTTGTTATGCTTCCTATGTTTTGGGATGGCATTTCTAGACTTAATGAATATAAATGAGGATTATGATGCAAATAAACGAAAATGAAAATGGATGGGTGAAAAGTTTTATCGGAAAGTACATATTAGTTCGTTCTAATATGGCAGGAGTTTTCGTTGGAAAACTATCACAAATCGGAGCTCAGGGAAATATTCTTGTCCTTGAGAATTCCAGAAGAATCCGAAGATGGGTTGGAGCAGTTGATTGTTCAGACCTATCTGTGAATGGTATGTCTAATCCAAAAGAAAGCACAGTGATGCTTCCAGAGGAATACAAAGTTCTGAACGGATGGGAAGAACTCGGACCTCTCACTGAATATGCTAGGGATATTATTTACTCCTGTGAGGAATATTCCCATGAAGTTTCGCAATCATAGTTACTATGATGGGATTTTTTCAACATTCGGAGGAGGGTCTGCTAGAGGTTCTGGTATGTTCTCTAATGGGTGCGGAAAAGGATGCTCTGATGGTGAAGGTATTGAAACGACACTTTACGGAGAATGGGTTGATACTGGATATGGCAGAGGTATGTCCACTGGTTCTGGATATGAGCATGATAGGTATGGTGTAATCTGTTTGGCAGACCCTCCTAAGTTACAGTCAGAAGAGTATGAATTTTTTGGAAAAGTCTAATGGTTGATTTAGGTAATATCTGTTGGTATGACGGAATGTTCTCAACCTCTGGTGTAGGGACTGCTCTAGGTTCTGGTTCAGAAAATGGTTTAGAACAATGGGGTCATGGGTTGTCTTGCGGTGAAGGGTATTATGAACACTTCTCCTATACCACAGGATATATCCATACAGGTGCTGGTGCAGGTCATGCCATAGGAGCAGGAAAAGATTTTTATTTTTTGAATGAACCCGAATGTGATGCAGTTCCCTATATGAAAGAGATTTGATATGGATATATTTGATCCAATATGTGACGATGATGATAACATTGAATACATTGGTTGGGGTGACGGAAATTCAGTAGGATACGGAACAGGTCGCCCAGACGGATATCATCCGATTCCAAAGTGTGAAACTTTTCTCTATTGTGATGAATGGGAAAAAGATGGGTGTGGTGCTGGAGTAGCAAAAGGTTCTGGTGTAGATTATTATGATGATTGATAAACCTCAATATGGAATGGGATACTCTGAAGGAAGAGGATGGCCCAATGAAAGTGGAAGAGGTTCTGGCAACTCTGACGGAAGGGGAGCATGTAAATCAGGATACATGGATGCAGGGGAAGATTATGCAACAGGAAATGGCAATGGAGCAGGATATATAGGAAGTGTAACTGCAAATTACTTAATAGATGAAGGTCATAAAATTTTTTTGATAGACAATTTAAGTACCGGTAATAAAAGAAATATTCCAAAGAAATGCCAGTTTTTTAAATCAAATATAACAAATAGAAAAATTTTGGGCAAAATTTTCAAAAAAAATAAAATTGATATCGTACTTCATTTTGCAGCATATATTGATGTGGCTGAATCAGTAAAAAACCCAAAAAAATACTTTAAAAATAACTATGAAAAATGCAAAATTTTTCTAAGCATCTGCAAAATGAATAATGTTAAAAATATAGTGTTTTCTTCAACCGCAGCAGTTTATGGTAATACAAAAAATAAACTGATTTCTGAAAATTCAATTATTAAAC
>Ga0208878_1000665_pt1 | contig 11823 bp, 15 predicted proteins | sample Knorr_S15_td_Sur_FD_185600 | JGI IMG/M metagenome (GOLD analysis project Ga0208878, IMG submission 185600) | Marine microbial communities from Southern Atlantic Ocean transect - Knorr_S15_td_SurfaceA_ad_5m_LV_A (SPAdes) (version 2) | ecosystem: Environmental > Aquatic > Marine > Oceanic | place...
ATCCTGAAACCAACAAAACATAACTTTTGTTTCGAAATGCTTCTTTAAGAGCATCTAAAGATCCTTGATCATTGTGAGCATCATTCGTTTTATCTAGTTGTGGCGATCTAACAAAACAAGCAAATATTAATCCTATAGACAAGAATATCATAAAATAAAAAAGAGTATTTACCCATCCATTACTTTGTAAGGAATAATTTGTAAAAAGTGGTGAAAGGAAATAACCAAAAGATCCTACGGCTGTTACAATGCTCATTGCAATTGTTCTATTAGATAGTGGAAAATGTTTCCCTACAATTGACATTGGAATACTAATTGCTGTACCTCCACAACCAATACCAATTAAAACCCCTAAACTGATTTGAAAGTAAATCCCAGTATTAGGACCTGCATATAAAAAATAAACTCCAAGGATGTAAAAAAGAAATGCAAGGATAATTGATTTGTGGCCTCCATATTTGTCTGCGAGAACTCCAAAAATTGGGCCAGATAGTCCCCAACCTAGCATTTGAATACCTATAGCTAAACCAAATTCAGTATTTGAAATTCCTAAATCATTATTAAAGTCAATGAAAAACATTCCAAAAACTTGTCTTACACTCAAAGACATTAAAACTACTACACACGCACAAATCAATGTCGTTAGAGCTAGTTTATTTTGAATAAATTTTTCTGAACTCATTTGATGAATTTAAGAGATCTTCTTAAATCTTCAATCAAATCTTTTGGATCCTCTAATCCGATGTGCAATCTTACTATATGCTCATCTTTTGATAAATTTAAGTAAGATCTATCGCCTTGTTCTTTAATTTCTTGATGTAATGCCAAACTTTCAAAACCTCCCCAACTATATCCATATCCAAATAATTTTAGAGAATTAACAAACTTTATAACATTTTTTTTTGATGATTTAATTCTTAAACCCATTAAACCAGATGCTCCTTTATAATATTTTTTCCAAAGGCTGTAGTTTAAGGAACCTTTTTTAAATGGATATAAAAGTTTAATTTTTTTGTGCTTAGACAAGAAACTTGCAACTTTCATAGCATTCGATTGATGTCTATCCAATCTCACATCTAGAGTTCTTAAACCTCTAGTTACTAAATAAGCATCGTCGGGCCCCATTCTAAGTCCTGTAATTTTTTCAGCTAATTGGACCTTTTTGAAAACTTTTTTGTTTACTGCTAAACTGCCACCCATTACATCAGAATGTCCAGAATAATATTTGGTAGCTGAGACAATGGACATGTCGAAACCTAACTTTATTGGCTTAAGAAAATATGGTGTTCCCCAAGTATTATCAATTGCTGTAAAAATCTTATTTTTTTTTGCTATAGAAATTATTTTTGATAGGTCTTGAAACTCAAAGGAATTACTGCCAGGACACTCAACAAATATAAGTTTTGTTTTTTTACTGATATTTTTTTTGATCGTATTTAAGTCATGAGGATTATAAAATTTCGTATTAATATTAAATTCTTTTAAATAATCTTTAGTTAACAATCGTGTTGGACTATAAACTGGATCAGCAACTATTATTTCATCCCCAGGTCTTACAACACTGAATATTGCTAAAAAAACAGAGCCAAAACCAGTTGGTGTTAGAAAAACATGATAAGACTCTTCTAATTTTGTTAAAATTTTTGAAAGTGTATGTGTCGTTAATGTTCCTTGTCTTCCATAATCATAGTGTCCCCCAGTTGGGTCTTTGATATTTTTCTTTTGAGTTTTTCTAATATCTTGCATGGATTTAAAAATAATAGTTGATGCCCTAACGACGGGAGGATTCACGGACTGATTATGAAAATCTTTTGCAGTGTGTTTTAAAAATGTTTTAAAAGAATAGCTCATAAAAAAATTGAATACTTATGGGGACAATGCTATATCCCTTATATAAGTCAATAAAATAATAAATAGGAGATAATAATGGGTTATCCAAAGAAACACAGAGGCCGAAGAAAAATGGGCTCAAAAAAAAGAAGAGCAAGAAAAAAAAATAAAAAGAAATAATTCTGCTCAAAATGGATAATATTAAAAGGGTCAAGTCCTTAAGTATTTGGATTTTTATAGTTCCATTTGTTGCTACAAATACTTGTTTAATTTTAATTACTCAATTTCACGAACTTTTTCCTAATAAAGAAAATATAATACATTTCACATTTCCCTACATAGATGGTGGGGCTTCTATTAGTAGAACAGCAAGATACTTTCCAACTTATTTAGTATTTAAGCCTGCTATGTTTTTAACCGCTTATTTGTTAATTAAATATTGGATCTTTAATAAACAAATTATATTAAACATACATGGAAATCATAAACACTTAAAAAAAATGCTTTTCTTTGGAATTGGATCTGCAATTTGTCTTATAATCCATTCAATTTTTCTAGGCATAAAATTTGATATTGACGCGTATAAACTTTTTAGACGAGTAATAATGTTGGCATTCATAATATTTGAGATAGCCGCCCAAACTTATTTTGTTTTAATTTTTTACTCTATCAAGTCAAAACTTAAATCATTTATTAATGAAACATATCTAAAATGTAAGGCTGTTTTAGTATCAATTTTAATTTTTGTAGGTATCCTTGCCTTACCTTTGGTAAGTATGCCAGGTAATAAACATCTTAAACATGCGTTGGAATGGGATTATTTTTTGGGGGTAATTACTTTTTATATATTTACTTTTTTATTATGGAAAAAAAAGAGTAATTAGTTTTTTATCCAACCTCCACCTAAAACTTTATAACCATTTTTATTTTTTTGATAAAAAACACATGCTTGACCTGGTGAAACACCAAATTCATCCTCCATTAAATTTACTTTAGCTTTTGAACCTGATACCTCAACTTTTGAAGGAATTAACTTCCCTGTTGATCTTATCTTTACATAAACTTTTTCATTTAATTCGCTACCATCACATAAAATATTAAGATTATCTAAATTAATAATTCTTTTTGCTAAGTATTTTTTTGGCCCAACAATTATTTCATTCCTCTTTGGATCAATTTCTATAACATACAATGGATCTTTATCGGAAACCTTAATGCCTCTTCTTTGTCCGATTGTAAAATTTACTATTCCATCATGAACCCCAATTACCTTTCCCTCAATGTTTTTGATATTTCCTTTTACAAACGCTTTAGGTTCAAATTTTTTAATTACAGATGAATAGTCACCATTAGGAACAAAACAAATATCCTGACTATCTGGTTTATCTGCTACATTTAAATTAAGTTTTTTTGCAATTTCTCTTGTCTCATCTTTCAGTAAGTTTCCTAGAGGAAATCTAAGAAAATTAAGCTGATCCCTCTTTGTATTAAATAGAAAATAGCTTTGATCCCTATTATGATCCTCTGCACGATACATTTCATTTTTTTTTCCATCAAATATCGATCTTACATAATGGCCAGTTATCAAGGCATCTGCTTTTAAATCTTTTGCTTCCATAAAAAGATCTTTGAATTTTACTGTTTGATTACACTGAACACACGGTATTGGAGTTTCACCTTTTAAGTAGCTCTCAACAAAATTATCAATAACTCCCTCTTTAAATTTATTTTGGTAATAAAGAATTTTATGATCAATATCCAATTTATGGGCAACTCTTTTTGCATCTAATATGTCTTGTCCAGCGCAACATTGTTTCGATTGGGAGACTTGTTTGGTATCATCATAAAGTTTAAGTGTAATACCTATAACTTTGTAACCTTCTTTTTTCATTAATCCAGCAACTGTTGAAGAGTCTACTCCTCCTGACATTGCAACGACTACGACTGTATCTTTTGTCTTTTTATCAATTCCTATTGAGTTTAAATTGTTTTTCATAAACTTTAAAATTATACTATTTTTATTTAAAAAACTAAATTAAATGATTTTAGATTATGAACCAGGTGACAAAGTGATTAATCCTAAAAATAAAGATTGGGGAATCGGCCAAGTACAATCAATTATAAAAGAAAAAGTTACTGTAAATTTTGAAAATGTTGGTAAAAAAGTAATCAACGCTAATTTAATTGAATTAACAAAGATTTGATAAAAAATGAATTTAGAAGATAAAAAAAAAATTGTACTAGATTTAATTGGTACTTTCCAAACAGCAAGTAAATTATCTTTATCATTAAGAAAGAAAGGTCTTAAAGAAACCATTAAGGAAGATAATACCCCTGTAACAAATGGGGATCTTGAGGTTAATAATTTATTGATAGATAAAATTAGCAAGTTAACACCAGATATTCTTATAGTTTCAGAGGAAACTTCCTCAAACAAAAATTTAGATAACTTATCAACTTTTTGGCTTATCGATCCAATAGATGGCACTTATGATTATATTAATGATAAAGACGAATTTACTTTAAACGCTGCCCTAATTATTAATAAAGTTCCTGAAATAGGTATTATCAGCGCTCCAGCGAAAAATAGATTATTTTATACATATGGCGATGGGAATTCATTTGAAATAATTAATGATAAAGCTCAGTTGTTAAACACTAAAATAAATACCAGTGACAAAGAAAATATCAAGGCTGTAAGTTATTCAGATAAACTTAAAAATGAAATTAAAGATATCCATGACAAATTTAAAGTAACTAGTTACACAAAAATGAAAAGTTCTCTTAAGTTTTGTGTTATTGCAGCAGGTGAGTTTGACCTTTATGTGGCTGAGCCAAGGGCATCAGAATGGGACATCGCAGCAGGAGATGCAATTTTAAGTAATTCTGGTGGATCTATTACTGACATGAATGGAGAAAAAATTTATTATGGAAAAAAGGATTTTAAAAACCCAGGTATAATTTTGAAAAGTGCAAGATTAAATAATGGATGAACAATTAAGAATTATATTAATTATTATAGTATCAGTCTCTATTTTTGGCTTGATAGTTTTCGTAGTAGTAAAAAACTATATCAAATCCAAGATAGATTATTATTTGAATAAAAAAAACGAGAAAACTACAAAAGACGAATAATTTTCTCATATTCATCTTTTGATAAATCCATTATTCTTTTTGACGTTTCAAAACTAAATCCATTTCTAGCCAATATGCCAATATCTTTTTTAAAAAAAATAGGCCTATTATCTTCTGATCTATGTGGGCCAATTTTTTTCTTTTTACAAAGTTTTATTGCAGAAAAAAAATCTTGGTCATCATTATTTTCTTTAATTTTATCTAAAGTTTCCTTAACAAATTTATCATTAATTCCTTTTGACATCAGGTAGCTTCTAATTTTGTTAATTGAGCTACCTCTTTGAATCAAATTTTTCGCTTTGCTCTCAGAATAAAACTTATCATTAATAAACTTGGATTGTTCCAAATCTGACAATACAATGTCTATCAGGTTTTGATAATTGCCCTTTTTCATGTTTGTGGAACCAGACTTTAAATATTTCTTCAATAAATACGTTCTAAGTTGTTGTTTAGACGGAGCATATTTTTCAATGTATTTTAAGGAAAAATCTCGTATCTCAGATACAGTAAATTCTAAATTTTTTTTTTTATTTTTTAAGGGAATCATTATAATTTTTATTATATTATAACCTCAAATGATTGAACAAATTAATAATTTCTTTACAATTGAAATGATCTATCTTTGGTTGAATTTAGGTGTTCTACCCTTTTGGATTATTCTATTTTTTTTTCCTCATTCATTTATGAGTAAATATTTAGTTAGATCAATTTTTCCCTTTATGATCTTCTCCTTCGTTTACGTTTATCTATTATATTATTTTTTTATATCAGATTTCAATTTTCAGAATAATTTTACACTTTATTTAAGCCTTGAAAACTTATCAGATCTTTTTTCAGAAAATGGTTTTTTAATAATGTTTTGGTGTCATTTTTTAGCAGTAAACTTATTTTGTGGAGCATGGATTGTGTCTGATAGTATTAAGCTCTCAATTTCAAAATTTTTAACTTTTTTCCCTTTGCTAATTACTTATTTTATAGGACCTCTTGGATTATTTATTTATTGGTTAATCAGGATTTTTTTCGCAAGAAGAATGTCATTGTATGACTAAATCTATTCAATTTTATTACGATTTTTCAAGTCCCTACACTTATATAGCACATAAAAAAATTAGAGAAATTCAAAAAAAAAATTCTATAAAATTTATTTATTGTCCTATGCTTTTAGGAGGATTGCATAAGTTAGCAGGAATTACAGCAAATGCCTTTATAAAAAATAAAAATGAATTTATGAGACGAGACTGTGAAATGGTTTCAAAAAAACTCAAGATCGATTTCAAATTTAATGATTATTTTCCAATAAGCTCACTTAATCTAATGAGAGGATCGTTAGTTACGAATAAAGATATATCAGATAAGTATATCGATTGTTTTTTTGATGCATATTGGAGAGACAATATAAATCTCTCTGATGATGAGATTTTTAAAGAAAAACTGAAAGATCTTCAAATAGATGTAGATAATTTTTTAAACAGCATTAGTAAAAAAGAGACAAAAGAAAAATTGATCAAACTAACACAAGATGCTTTCGATAAGAAAATCTTTGGGGCACCAACATTTATTTGTAATGATAAAATATTTTGGGGTCAGGACAGATTAGATTATGCTATAGAGGAATTTTCTAGCTAATTTCAAAGTCACCATCTTTAATAGCACTGAAACCTCCGTCAACATGAGATACATTTTTAAAACCCATATCTTGAAGTGATTTTGCTGCCAATGCAGATCTTAATCCTCCTGCACAAAAAAGAACTATTTCTTTAGATGGATCGATTTTTCCTTGTTTATAATATGCGCTGTTTGGATCAATCCAAAATTCAAGCATTCCTCTTGGTATGTGTAATGATCCTTCTACTCTTCCCTCTTTTTCAAGCTCTCTTACATCCCTTATATCAATCAAATTACAACTACCATCTTTATGTAATTTTGAAGCCTCGGTGTGAGAAATCGTTTTGATTTCTTTCAATGCATCATTTACAAGTTCTTTGGATGATTTAATTGTCATAATTATATATATTGTAATATCAGATTAAATGAAAAAAAACATCTTTAAAAAAATATTCATTAAGTTTTCTAAATTATTAGGTTTTGAAATTATTGATCAGAGTGAATTTAATTCTCCTACTTTGAATAAGGAATTAAATGAAGAACTCTCAAATATTAAAAAGTCGATAGTATTACCTTTGGGTGAAGTTAAATTAACTAGAAAAATTCAAAGTTTAAGCATTATTTTTAGAACAAATACTAATATTGAAATTTGGGATCAAAACAAAAAAAGAATATTTGAAAAACCTAAAATTGAGTATGCTTTAAGATGTTTAAATTCTGTAATTAAATCGATTAAAAAAACTAAGGAACTTAAGCCAGATACTTTGATAAAATTTCAAGTTATTGATGACAATTCAAGTGATGAAAATCTCAAAAAATTAAAAGACCTAATAAACACCCATGGTATAGACTGTGAAATTATTAATCACGATAAAAGCGAACATAAAGAAAAAATAGCAGCTGAAAATAATCAAGAAACGTTTGGAAATCTCTCAAGTTTATTAAAATGCTTCGAAGTTGCAAAAAAAGATAAATCTGATCTCATATATTTTGTAGAGGATGATTATCTTCATTATGAGCATTCATTGGTTGATATGTTGAATACCTATGAAAGAGTAAGCTCTCAACATAAGGATGAAATTATAGTTTGTCCAAGCGATTATCCCTTTAATTATATGAATAATGAAAAAACAAATATATTAATTGGAAGTCAACAACATTGGCGAACGATCACAAAAATGCTTTGCACATTTATGATCTCAAAGAAAATGTTTCAAAAACATATAGATAACTTTGAAAAAACTTGCGAGAAAAGACACGAACCTTTTGAAAAATATTTAAATAAAATTTTAGAGAGTGAAATTGGTATTTCACCTATTAAATCATTAGCGATACATATGACTAACGTTAATTCAAGTTACGGTTTATCCCCATTTATAGATATAAAAAAACTTTGGGAAGAAAATAAAATCGACCAATGACTTTAAAAGCTCCGAATTTTAAGTTAAGTAGTACCTCTAATGAAGTTGTAGAATTAAACAAAATTAAATCAAAACTTATTGTTTTATATTTTTACCCAAAAGATGATACCCCTGGGTGTACGTTAGAAACAAAGGATTTCAATAGTCTCATAAGTAAATTTTCAAAAAATAATTGCAGTGTGTACGGAATATCAAAAGATAGTTTGGAAAGTCATAAAAAATTTAAAAAAAAATATAAAATTAAATTTGATTTACTCTCCGATGAAAAAAAGATTGCAATAAAGGCTTATAAAGTTTGGGGAAAAAAGCAATTTATGGGTAAAGAATTTATGGGATTAATAAGAAGTAGTTTCTTGATCAAAAACAAAAAGATAATTAAAGAATGGAGATCTGTCCGAGTAAAAAATCATGCTCAAGAGGTTTTGAATTACATTTTAGATAAATAAAAAAGGCCTCCTATTTCTAGGAGGCCTTTTAATCGTCTAACCAAGAGGGAGAGATGATTAATCTCTTATTGCGTAACCGATTACGCCTGTTTCTACGACGTCGGTTCCTTTGAGTTCAGCTTCTTTACTTAATCTTATACCAATTGTACTCTTCATAATTCCCCATACTGCTAGGGCAACTATAAACACAAATACGTTGATTGAGATTACACCTAAAAACTGAGCTCCAAAAGTTGTATCTGGATTTGTTAATGGAACTGCTAATGTACCCCAAATACCAGCGAATAAGTGTGCAGGTATTGCACCAACTACATCGTCAATTTTTAGAGCAAAAAGGAATTTCGTTCCATAAACAACAATTACACCTCCCACAGCACCAATTAAAATTGCTGCAAATGGTGATGGCATTAATGGTTCTGCTGTAATTGCAACTAGACCACCAATACATCCATTTAACATTTGAATTACATCTGTTTTACCAAATCCTAATCTTGTAACTGTAGCAGCAGCCATTACACCACCAGCTCCAGCTAAAAATGTATTCATAAAGATTGTTGAAACAGCAATTGCATCATCAGCAGTACCCATAGCTAATTGAGAACCACCATTAAATCCAAACCAACCCAGCCATAAAATAAATATACCAACTGTGATTAATGGAATTGATGAAGCAGCAAATGGTTTCATCGGAGCAGGTGCACCAGATTTTGTAAATCTACCTAATCTTGGACCTAATAATAATGCTCCTGCTAAAGCCGCTGCACCACCTGTTGAGTGTACTAATGTTGAACCTGCAAAATCTGAGAATCCAGCAGCTGCTAACCAGCCACCACCCCATTGCCAACCCATTACGATTGGATAGATAATTCCAGATAAAATTGCTGCAAATAAAAAGAAAGGCCATAGTTTGATTCTTTCAGCTAATGTTCCTGAAACAATCGAAACTGTTGTTGCGCAAAATACCATTTGGAAATACCAATCTGATCCATCAGAATAACCAGTATCTACTTTACTAGCATCTGACCATGGTAAAAAACTACCAATATATCCACCTTCTGGTATTCCATATGCTAAATTATAACCAAATAACCAGAACATCATTCCAGCTATAGAAAATAATCCAATATTTTTTGCACAAATTACAGATACACTTTTAGATGTTACACTTCCTGCTTCTAACATTGCAAATCCTGCAGCCATAAACATGACTAAAAATCCACAAACTAGAAAAAGGAAAGTATTAAAAATGAATCCTACTTCTGCTGAAACAGTTGAATCCGCATAACTCGTACTCGTCATGTTTAGTAAGAAAAATAAACTTACTGCGGGACCCACTAGTTTCTTTAAATGTTTTTTCATAATATTCTCCCTTGTTAAAGAAACCCTTTTATAAAATGGATATTTAAAAACTAATGTTTATTGGATAAAATAGGTATGCAGTATTTGCATATAGAAACAGCCTTTATTAACTTTTATATTAATAAAGGCTGTTCAGAGGAAATATTTATTTGTTGAATATTTCTTTAAGCGCTTTTGCAGGCAAAAACTTAACTTTTTGAGATGCAGCAATTTGGATTTGTTCTCCAGTTCTTGGGTTTCTTCCAATTCTAGCTTTTCTCTTAGCAACTTTGTATGTTCCAAAACCAGCGATTTTCACTGAGTCATCATTTTTCAACGCATCTAATATCGTATTTGTGATGGTATCAAAAGTTCGCTCAGCATCAGCTTTACTTTGGTTTAAAGAACCTGCCAATTTAGCAACTAATTGTTTTTTGTTCATTTTAGCTCCGGTTTTAAAGGTTAATTAACATAGTTTACAAAATGCCTTTAAAATCAAGCTTTTTTTTAGTGTTTAATTTGGTTTTTAACACAAGATATTGTGTATAAATAAACCTTGTTTTTATTGGTTTTTTTGATGCTCTTTATATATAAGTTAAAAAAGGCCTAAATCTCTTAGGTCATTCATAGTTGCAAAAAACATCAAAGATAGAAGCAAAAACATTCCGATTCGAAAAAAACCTTCCTGTGTTTTTTGGCTTAATGGCTTACCTAAAACTTTTTCAAAACCATAAAACATTAAATGACCCCCATCCAATAATGGTATTGGGAATAAATTAATTAAACCTAAACTTATAGATATATAAGCCATCATACTTAAAAATGGTAATATCCCAAATTCAGCAACTTGGCCTGAAATTTTTGCTATTCTAATAGGACCACCTAATTGAGAACTATCCCCTGAACCCGCAATTATAGATCCTAAGTACTTTAACGTTGAGGTGGTGACATAATATACCTCAGAAACTGAATAATAAATGGCTTTTGCTGGGCCCAGCTTTTGATGATTAATTGTATTTTGATATGGAATAATTTTTATTCCAACTGTTCTTTTTTTAATTTTATTACCAAGATTATCTTCACCATCTAAGGTCTGAGGTTTTACTTTTATTAAAATCTCTTTATCATACCTTGAAACTTTAAAGTCAATAAATTCTGAGGTGGACATTGTTATGAATTTTGAAACATCCAAAATGCTTTTTACTTCGTTTTTATCAATTGATAAAATTACATCATTTTTCTCCAGTCCAGCAACATAAGCAGGACTTTCTTTAGTTACTTCACTTATCATTGGTGGGGTAAAGTCTTTACCGACAAAAACATTGATCATGAAAAATATAAGTATTGCTAGCAAAAAGTTAGCTATTGGACCTGCAGCAACTATTATAGCTCTTTGATAAAGAGGTTTTAAAACAAAAAGTTTTTGCCTTTCTTTTTCATCATATTTTTTAATCAATTCCTCTTGGTCAGCTTGTGAAAAAACATTTCTATCGCCAAAAAATTTTACGTAGCCACCTAATGGAATCCAGCATATCTTCCATCTTGTACCAGAGCTATCGTTCCAACCAAATATTTCCTTTCCAAATCCAATTGAAAAATCAGTAACCTTAACACCATATTTTTTTGCAAAATAATAATGTCCATATTCGTGAATAAAAACAACAACAAGAATAAGAATTAAAAATGGTAATATAAAATTAAGCATTAGATCTATAATACTGATTTTACTTTATTTTCCAAGATATCATTGGTCCAAGTGTTGCGGCAATAAATGACCAAAAAAGTAAATTTTGAACTAAAAACGATGGAAAAAATTCAGTAGGTGCTATAGTTCCAACTAATAAACTTTTTGAAAAGTCTGGTGTTGGAAATAATAAAAATCCCAAAATCAAACCTAAAACAATTGAAATATACGCTGTTTTTTCATTAATTTTTTTATCGTAAAAACTATAAAAAACTGTGAGTACAAACGCACAACAAAATAAATCAGCTAATAAAAATAAATACAAAATGTCATATCCTTTAGATGCAATTATAAAAGAGATAAA
>Ga0208878_1000666_pt1 | contig 11809 bp, 10 predicted proteins | sample Knorr_S15_td_Sur_FD_185600 | JGI IMG/M metagenome (GOLD analysis project Ga0208878, IMG submission 185600) | Marine microbial communities from Southern Atlantic Ocean transect - Knorr_S15_td_SurfaceA_ad_5m_LV_A (SPAdes) (version 2) | ecosystem: Environmental > Aquatic > Marine > Oceanic | place...
GAGGAAGGGACCCAAAAGAAATATCACTAAAAACATTATCAAAGATTATTAATGCAAGAGTTGTTGAGATTATTGAACAGGCTTATTTAGAAATTAGAAATTATGGTCATGAAGACTCGAAAAAAAAGCTTATTGCAGGAATTGTATTAACCGGGGGAGGAAGTCAATTAAGACACTTAAAACAATTAGTTGAATATATTACTGGCATGGATACTAGAGTAGGTTATCCCGGTGAGCACCTATCTGGAGAATCAAATGAATTCAATCCGATTTATTCTACAGCTGTTGGTCTTTTGATGAAAGCAATAGAAAATAACTCTGAAAATTTAGTTAGTGAAATATCTAATTCAACAGGAAATGATTTAGTTAATCATGAGAGAAAGACAATTCTAGCTAAATGGGGAGAAGGGTTTAAAAAATTTATAGATAACGTAGACAATACATATGATAATTAACAAAAAATTAAAAAAATGAATACAAATATGGACACAAATTTTAGTTTCGATTTACCAAAAAATAAAAGTAATGTAATGAAAGTTATGGGAGTTGGTGGTGGAGGAAGTAATGCTGTAAATTACATGTATAGCCAAGGAATAAAGGGCGTAGACTTTATTGTATGTAATACAGACTCACAAGCACTCGAAGAAAGCCCCGTGCCAAATAAAATTCAACTAGGAGTAAATTTGACTGAGGGTTTAGGGGCTGGAGCAAATCCGGAAATAGGAAAATTAGCTGCTTTAGAAAGTTATGAGGAGTTAAAAAATTTACTTGAAACACAAACAAAAATGTTATTTATAACTGCTGGAATGGGAGGAGGAACAGGAACTGGGGCAGCCCCAATAATTGCGGAAATGGCAAAAGAATTTGATATCTTAACTGTAGGGATTGTCACGATACCATTCAACTTTGAAGGAAAAAACAGGGAGCTTCAAGCCATTAAAGGTTTAGAGAAATTGAAAAGATCTGTAGACTCATTGATTATAATTAATAATAATAAACTAAGAGAGGTCTATGGTAATCTTGGATTCAAAGAAGGATTTTCAAAAGCTGATGAAGTTCTTGCCACAGCTGCTAAGGGTGTTGCACAAGTTATAACTCACCACTACACTCAAAATATTGATCTTAAGGATGCAAAAACAGTACTTTCAAATAGTGGAACTGCCATAATGGGTTCATCTATTGCAAGTGGATCTAACAGAGCTAATGAAGCTGTTATAAAAGCTTTGGATTCTCCGCTTCTTAATGATAATAAAATAGAGGGAAGTAAAAATGTTCTACTACTGATTATTTCGGGATCTGATGAGATTACTATTGATGAGATAGGTGAAATTAATGAACATATTCAAAATGAAACAGGTAATAATGCAAATATAATAATGGGTGTTGGGGAAGATCTTGATCTAGGTAATAATATCTCAGTTACAATTATAGCTACTGGATTCGGCGATGAAAAACAAAAGAGTTTAGTGAATACAGAGACGAAGAAAGTTATATATACACTTGATGAAGACCACCCTTTTGAAAGAGAATTAATTGAGGACGAATCTTATAAAAATAATGAAATGATAAAAGATAAATTTAATAAAGAAAGTTCTAATAATTTTAAACAAAAGAAAATAGAAAGTGAAATAAATGAAATTTTAAGAAATATAGATATAAGCTATGAAGTAGTTGATGCTGAGCAAGAATCTAGAGATATAAATGATATAGAAGTAATTGACTTTGAATATGTTTTACCTAATAATGATCTCATCAATGAAAGTGAGGAGGATTATAATGAAATAAGCTTTGGTTTATTCTCAGATAATGCTGAAAAAGAGATATCAAAAAGTAATAATGTTTTTTCTAAGAATAATAATGTTGAAGAAAACCTAAAAAAAGATGATGTATATTCATATGAAGATGAAGAGGATGTTGAGTTTATAAAATTAGATCTTAATGATAATGAACCTAAAATTGAAGCAAATGATATAAAGGAAGAAGAATCAACAAATTTAATTCAAGATGATCAAGAAAATAGTCATTTATTTGAGGAACCTATCAATACAGATTTAAATAATGAAAATATTCTTAGGCGAGAAAATTTAAAAAAATATAATCATGTATTTAAAAGTAATAACTCTTCAATTGAAGAACTTGAAAAAATACCTGCATATAAAAGGATGGGTATTAAAATAAATAATTCTATGTCTCAAGATGATAAGACATTTTCTAAAACAATTCTTAATGAAGATAATGAGTTGGAATTTCCTGATGTTAATACTTATCTTCATGATAATGTAGACTAAATATGAATATAGAAATCAAATTAAATGAGTCAATAAAAGACTCAATGAAAAATAAAGATAATCTTAGACTTGATTCATTAAGGTCTATAAAGGCTGCAATTTTATTAGAAAAGACTAAATCTTCGCATAATTCTATTTTAGAAGAGAAAGAGATCATAAAAATCTTACAGAGGTTGGTAAAGCAAAGAAAGGATAGTGCAAAAATTTATCTTGAGCAAGATAGAGAGGATCTTGCAAAAATTGAGATTTCCCAATCTAAAATTATATCAGAATTTCTTCCTGATCAACTTAGTGAATTGGAATTGACTGAAATAATTAATAATTCAATAAGTGAACTAAATGCTTCTTCTATGAAAGATATGGGGGCTGTAATTTCTCATGTTAATAATAAAGTATCGGGAAGAGCTGAGGGAAGATTAATAGCCGATATAGTCAAAAAAACATTATCGAATTAAAAAGTTAATAAAGCATCTAAGGAACTATTTTTTTAGATTCATCTTTATTTTTATACTCTTTAGACTCAATTATTTTTACAATTCTCGTACAAGCCCTATATATGTCAATGAATGAAACATAGAGAGGTGTTAATGCAATTCTAATTATATTAGGTGGTCTAAAATCTACAATGATCTTTATTTGTTTTGAAGATTCTGGATCTGTAAGGCATTTAGTAATTCTCCAAGACTCTTTATGTACAATTGAGATGTGAGAACCTCTAAATTCCTTATCCATTGGAGTTATAAGCTTAAATCCTAAATTAATTAATCTATCATTATATATTTCTTTAAAGAAGTTAAACAATTTAATAGATTTATTTTCTAGTTTTTTTGTTGTTGCTTTGATTGTAATATCAAGTGAGGAGTCTAGAGTGGACATTGAGATTATGTGAGGTGTTCCACTAGAGAATCTGTTCATTGACTCTGATTGAATAAAATTCTTTGAGAAATCAAATGGATTTGAATGACTAAACCAACCCTTTATTGGCGATTCTAGATTTAACTGTTTTTCTCTATTTACATATATAAAAGCTGGTGACCCGGGACCTCCATTTAAATATTTATAGGTGCATCCAATCGCATATTTAATCTGATTTTTTTTCATATCAATATCTATAGCACCTATGGCATGACTTAAATCCCAAATAACGATACTATCATTATCGTTACAAACTTTGTTAATTCTATTTATAGGGTATCTAAATGAAGACTTATAAGTAACTAATGATAAAACAATTATTCCTTTATTTTTGTTTATAAATTTTTCTAGTTTATCGATATCTGGTAAAAAATTGTTATCGTATTCAAGAAGATTAAAATTTAAATTGTGATCCTTACAAATACCCTCGCAAATGTAGTTATCCGATGGAAAGTTTAAATTATCACTAGATATATTTCTGATACTATCATTAGATTTAATGATACTCAAAAGAAGCTTATATAGATTTAAAGAAGTAGATCCACCTACATATACTTCGTTTTCATATGAATTCAATATTGTTGAAATTTTTTCAGAGACTTTATTAGGGAGATCTATCCACGAGTCATTCCAACTTGAGATAAGATTATCACCCCATTCTTTATTTATTACCTTTTCAATGGTCTCTTTAGTTTTTTTTGAGAGCATACCCAAAGAGTTTCCATCAAAATATAATTTATCATCTGGATAGATAAATTCTCTCTTAAATTTCTTTAGTTCATCTTTTGAATCTAATTCTCTTGCTATTTTTTCTAGTCTATCCATTTCTCATAGATCTTTTTTGCCCATTCCAAATACATCAGTCCATTTGGATGTAGATTATCAGAGGCTAATAAATCGTCTTCAGTTAATGTTTTTCTTGAAATTTCAGTTACATCAACATATTTTATATCATTTTTATCTGCAAAATTTTTTAAACTTTTATTAAATAGATTTATCTCATATGATATTGTATCTCTATTATAGGACTCTGCAAAAGGAGTATATCCCCAATCTGGTATAGAAATTATAATAGTACTACCATTATTTTTTCTTATAATATCTATCTTATCCATAATTTTATCTAAATCTTCTTCAAATTCATAGATTGATCTTGAATTAAATTGGTTGTTAACTCCAATTAAAAGAGAAACATAATCATATTTTTTAGTAAAATTTGTTTCATTAATTGCATTTAATAGATCATATGTCTTCCAACCTGTCTGTGCTATAATTTTAGGTTTTTCAAAATATAGACCTTTCTCATATGCTATTTCTATGAACTGGTTTGGCCATCTTTTACTCTCCTCGACTCCCTCTCCAATTGTATAACTATCACCTAAAGCAAGAAATGAAAATTTTGATTCACTTGAATTAATTATATCAATTTCATTTAATTTAGAGTTATCTTCCTCTATATCGTTAGTTATTATTTGATCATCTGAACTGTTCTGAGTTTCACAGGATGCTGACAATAAAAAAATAGATAAGAATATGCCTCTTTTTAATATTTGCATTTATAATTTACTTATTTAAATTTAGTAATTATCTTATTTAAGATTATTAATTGCAATATTATAGTTAGGAGAATTAAAAATATAACTACCAGCAACTAAAACATCTGCCCCATTTGACTTAAGTTGTTGATAGTTCTCTTTGTTAACTCCTCCATCAACTTCAATTAATGCACTTGATCCTGAGGAAATAATTAAATGTTTTAATTCTTGAAGTCTTTCGTGTGTAGATTCTATAAATTTTTGTCCAGCAAAGCCCGGGTTCACTCCCATTAAACAAATTAAATCAACTTTATTTATATATTCTTTTAAATCAGATATTGGGGTTTGAGGATTTATTGCAATTCCTGATTTTAGTGATGATTCATGTATCTTATTTATTATTTGATTTAGATTATTTGTAGCCTCAATATGAACTGTAATTATATTTGAACCAAGATTTATGAATTCAGTTATATACTTTTCAGGCTGAACGATCATTAGATGGACATCTAGTGGTTTTTTAGTGAGCTTTCTTATTGTTTTTACAACTGGCATACCAAAAGAGATGTTAGGAACAAATAACCCATCCATTATATCTAAATGAAACCAATCAGCGTTACTTTTATCTATCTTTGAGCATTCCTCAGATAAGTTTGCAAAATCTGCTGCAAGAATAGAAGGCGAAACTTTTATCGACATTTTGCCAATATAAAATATTAAATATTAAAAGAATATTTCAATTTAAAAAAGATATAAACAAACCAAAACTGATTAACCTAAGTAAGTCTTTAATATTTTACTTCTTGAAGTGTGCTTCAATCTTCTAATAGCTTTTTCTTTAATCTGTCTAACTCTTTCTCTTGTTAGATCAAATGTTTCTCCAATTTCCTCTAAGGTCATTGCATGTTGATTACCAAGACCAAAATATAGTCTAACAACATCAGCTTCTCTTGGTGTTAAAGTATCAAGAGCTCTTTCTATCTCAGTTCTAAGTGATTCGTGTAAAAGTTGTTTGTCTGGATTTGGAGACTCTCCGCTATTTAATACATCATATAAGTTAGAGTCTTCACCTTCAACCAAAGGTGCGTCCATAGATACGTGTCTCCCAGAATTTTTTAAGGATTCTTTGACATCATTAACAGTCATATCAAGTTCTTTAGCAATTTCCTCTGCTGAAGGTGCTCTTTCATGAGCTTGCTCAAGAAAAGCATAGGTTTTATTAATTTTATTAATTGAACCAATCTTATTCAATGGTAATCTAACAATTCTTGATTGTTCAGCTAAAGCTTGAAGAATTGATTGTCTAATCCACCATACAGCATATGAGATAAATTTAAAACCCCTAGTTTCATCAAACCTTTGCGCGGCCTTAATTAAACCAAGGTTACCTTCATTAATAAGATCGGGAAGAGTTAACCCTTGATTTTGGTATTGCTTAGCTACAGACACTACAAACCTTAAATTGGCTTTAGTAAGTTTTTCTAGTGCAAATTGATCTCCAGCTTTAATCCTTTGTGCTAATTCTACTTCTTCCTCAGCAGTAATAAGGTCAACTTTACCAATTTCTTGAAGATATTTATCTAGAGAAGCGGTTTCTCTATTAGTTACCTGTTTTGTAATTTTTAATTGTCTCATAGAATAATTAATGCCACAAAAATTGTTCCAAATTGGAAAAAATTAAGATTTTTTTTCAAGTAGGACTTTTCTGGAAATTTTAGATTTTTTGGTTCTAGGGTCAATTCCTAAATATTTTATTTCAATTTGATCACCAATGTTTAAATAGTCAGTTACATTATTAACTCTTTCCCATGCAATCTCTGAGACATGTAGGAGAGCCTCTTTTCCAGGAACAAATTCAACTACTGCTCCAAAATCAAGAATTTTGACCACTTTGACATTATACACTTCATCAATGACAGGCTCAAAAACTAAATTTTTAATTCTGTCGATAGCATAGTTTATTTTCTCTTGATCAACTCCTAAAATCTCAATAATTCCAATTTCATCTTTCTCATTTATAACAATTGTAGTTTCACTTTCTTTTTGAAGTTCTTGAATATTTTTACCCCCAGGGCCTATAACCAATCCAATAAAGTCCTTACTTATTTCAAGATTAACCATTTTGGGTGCGTGAGCTTTAACAGAATCATTTGGATTATTAATGGTTTTATCTAGTTTATTCAAAATATCTAACCTTCCATTTTTAGCTTGTTCAAGTGCTTCAATTAATATATCATATTTTAATCCTTTAATCTTGATATCCATTTGACATGCAGTGATTCCGTCTTTTGTACCTGTTACTTTAAAGTCCATATCTCCAAGATGATCCTCATCACCTAAAATATCAGATAGTACAGCATATTTTTCACCCTCGGTAATTAAACCCATTGCTATACCTGAAACATTACTTTTAATATTAATTCCAGCATCCATCAGGGCTAAAGATCCTGCACAAACCGAAGCCATAGAAGAGGATCCATTAGATTCTAAAATTTCAGATACAATTCTAACTGTATATGGACAGTCAGCTGGCATAACTTTTTTTAGAGCCCTTTGAGCAAGATTTCCATGACCAACCTCTCTTCTTGAGGTTCCTCTCAATGGCCTTGCCTCTCCAGTTGAAAATGGAGGAAAATTATAATGTAAATAAAAAGTCTCTTCAGATTGATCAGTTGGCATATCAATAACATTTGCTTCTCTACTTGTTCCGAGAGTAACTGAAGCCAATGCTTGAGTTTCACCTCTCGTAAAGACTGCAGAACCATGAGTAGATGGTAAATAATCGATTTCAGTCCAAATATTTCTTATGTTATTAGGTTTTCTTCCATCAAGTCTTATACCTTCATTAAGAACCAAATCCCTAACTGCCTTTTTTTGTGATTTACTAAAGTAATTCAGAATAAGATCTTTCTTTTCCTCAAAAGTTTCTTCGTCATATGATTCAACTAGTTCTTGCTTAACATTTGAAAAAAGTTCACTTCTTTCATTTTTTGATAGACCCTTTTTCGCTATGTCATAACATTTTTGATAAGTTTTTTCAATAATTTGATTTTCTAGTTCGATATCTTCATCTGCAGAATCATATTCTCTTTTTTCAGAACTAACTCCAACAAGCTCAATAAGCTCTTTTTGAGCCTTAATTTGAGCTTTAATTTCTTCATGGGCATATCTTATAGCCTCTGTCATTTCCTCTTCAGAAATCTCATTAAACTCTCCTTCAACCATAACCACTGAATCTTCACTAGCACCGACCATCATATCTATATCAGATTCTTCAAGCTGAGCTTTAGAAGGGTTTATTAAGAAATTTCCATCAATTCTTGCAACTCTAACTTCTGAAATTGGACCATCAAATGGAATGTCAGATAATGATAATGCAGCAGAAGCAGCTAGGCCAACTAATGCATCCGGCATTACATTTTCATCATGAGACATTAATTGTATCATAACTTGAGTTTCATTGTAATAATCCTTTGGAAATAAAGGTCTTAATACTCTATCAACAATTCTCATTGTTAGAATCTCCTCATTGCTTGGTCTTGCTTCTCTTTTGAAAAATCCGCCTGGAAATCTTCCTGCAGATGCAAATTTTTCTCTGTAATCAACGGTTAATGGAAGAAAATCTAATGTTGACTCACCATAATTTGAGACTACTGTTGATAATAGCATACAGTTACCCATCTTTATTACTACTGAGCCGTGTGCTTGTTTTGCTAATTTACCGGTTTCAATGATAATCTCTCGTCCATCATTTAAAACAATTTTTTTTGATAAGGGTTTTGGATTCATAATCTAGTTTTGGTTTAAATTATTTGTTGTGTGAGTATTAAGACAACCAAACTAAATTTTATTTTCTAATACCAAGTTTTTTAATTATATCACGGTATCTTTCAATATCTGTTTTCTTAAGGTACTCGAGAAGATTTCTTCGTTTTCCAACCATTTTAACTAATGATTTCTCTGTATTAAAATCCTTAGCATTATTTTTTAGATGATCAGACAAGTGTTCGATTCTTTTTGAAAAAAGAGCAATTTGGCTTTCAGCGGAGCCTGTATCCTTTTTATTTTTACCAAACTCTTTAAAAATACTATCTTTATTAAGTACTGTCATTTATATATTTTGAGCCGCAAATATAGTAGATTAAATTGAAATAATTAAATATTTATTCATAATTGCGTAAGGGTAAATTCTGTATTAAATCTATATAAAGATTGATTCTCTTCTTAAGATCTTTTCTGTGAGAAATGAAATCTAAAAATCCTTTTTCTAGTAAAAATTCACTCTTTTGAAATCCATCAGGTAAATCTTGACCTGTAGTATCTTTTACTACTCTCGGACCAGCAAAAGCTATTAGTGCATTTGGTTCAGCAATGTTTATATCTCCTAACATTGCGAATGAAGCAGTTGTTCCACCTGTTGTAGGATCGGTACATAGAGAGATATATGGTAATTTAGATTCTGATAAATCATTAAGTTTTGCAGATGTCTTAGCCATTTGCATTAAAGAAGTTGCAGATTCCATCATCCTTGCTCCTCCAGATTTTGAAATTATAACAAGTGGACATTTATATTTTATTGCATAATCTATTGCAAGAGAGATTTTTTCTCCAACAACTGATCCCATTGATCCTCCAATAAAGTTAAAGTCCATACAAGCTATTAAAATATTTTTTCCGAAAGAGTTACCGTAACCAATTCTAATTGCTTCTTTTAATTTTGTCTTACTTTGAGCATCTTTTAATCTATCGGAATATTTTTTTTGATCCTCAAATTTTAAGAAATCTACAGAAGTCATTTTAGCATTAAATTCTTTAAATTTATTATCGAAAAGAATCTCAAAGTATTCTTTGCTACCAATATGAACATGATAGTCGTCTTCAGGGCTAACGTACATATTTTCTGCTAATTCCTTTGTCTCGATAATTTTACCACTAGGAGTTTTATACCAAAGACCAGCAGGTATATCTTTTTTTTCTTCTGTCTTTGTACTAATATTTTTGTTTGTTCTTTTGAACCAACTCATATTATTAGGGTTTAATCTAAGGTATTGATATTATTTAAATCCTCAAAGGCTTTTGTAAGTCTAGTTTTAAGAGTCATTTCACCTTTTCTAAGCCATACCCTAGGATCATAATATTTTTTATTTGGAATATCATTACCATCAGGATTTCCAATTTGGGTCATTAAATAATCAGATTGTCCTATCATATAGTCTCTTACTCCCTCTGTAAAAGCAAATTGAAGATCTGTATCAATATTCATTTTAATTACACCATAATCAATTGCCTCTCTTATCTCTTGAACACTAGAGCCTGAACCACCATGAAATACAAAATCGAGAGTATTATGAGGTAAATTAAACTTATTTGACACAAATTCCTGAGAATTTTTTAAAATTTTGGGAGTGAGTTTAACATTTCCAGGTTTATATACTCCATGAACATTTCCAAATGCTGCTGCAATCATAAAATTTTCACTAATTGAGCTTAGTTCAGAATATGCATAGGCAACTTCTTCTGGTTGGGTATATAGTTTAGATGAATCAATTTCAGTGTTGTCAACTCCATCTTCTTCACCTCCTGTTACTCCAAGCTCTATCTCTAAAGTCATTTCTAAATCTGTAAGCTTTTTTAAATATTCTTTACATGTCCCAATATTGTCTTCTAAAGATTCTTCTGATAGATCAATCATATGGGAAGAAAATAATGGATAGCCATTTTTTTTATAAAAAATTTTTCCATAATCAATTAATCCGTCAATCCATGGTAGAATATTTCTAGAGCAATGATCAGTATGAATAATAACTTTAGCATTATAATTATCAATAACTTTATGAATATGGTAAGCTCCAGCTATAGAACCAGAAATTGAAGCTTTAAAATTCTCATTGGACATTCCTTTTCCAGCAATAAACTGAGATCCACCATTTGAGAACTGTATAATAACTGGGCTATTTATCTCCGCAGCAGTCTCTAGGACTGAATTAATAGTATTACTACCTGATACATTTACAGCAGGCATGGCAAACTTTCTTTCTTTAGCAATTTTAAATAGTTTTTGATTTTCTTTTCCGTAGATGAAGTTATTTTTCAAAATGAATTTTTTTGTTAATAGTTGTCAAAAATATTAAACTTATTTCAAAATGGATAATTTATACCAATATTAAATACTGCTTTGTTTAAATTAAAATCTTTAAACCATCTATTGCCATTTTCTCTTGCAGGATTATGAGTTTTAAACCCTGTGTCAAACCTTAATACAAAGAAATTAAAATCATATCTCAATCCAATCCCAGATCCCACCGCAAGCTCTTTCAAATCCGAAAATTTATCAAATGTCATTGAACTGTCACTAATATTATCATTTAAATTCCAAATATTACCTATATCAATAAAAAAAGCTCCGTTGAGATTACCACTAATTTTATTTCTATATTCAATATTAAATGCAATCTTGAAATTAGCTTCATTAAATTCATTTATATTATTACTGCTTCCGGGTCCGAGTTTATATGCTTTCCATGCTCTATTATCATTAGATCCTCCAGCATAATATGATCTTGTAAAAGGAATATAATTAGAATTTCCATATGGTATTGCAATTCCCGTAAATGCTCTTACAGCAATTACATTTCCGCTATTTAATAAAAAACGTTTGATGTAATTAACTTCTGCTTTAGAATACTGTGAAGGAATTACTCCTGAAATTTCAACCTTATTATTTTCATTTTGATTACCTGCTCTTAATATTTCATTGAAAAGATTACCAACCATCTCAAATTTAATTCTAAGTTGAGAAAAGTCTTCATCTAAAAAATTTTCTTGGGTATTCCTATTAATAGTTATTGAAGATCCTACTATTAAATTATTTTCAGTCAATCTAGTTTTTCGTTCTAAAATTGAGCTTACGTCTCTATATAAATCTGACTCGGAGCTAATAGATGTTTTATCGCTAAGTACTTCAGATATAAATATATCAGAACCTTCAGGAATTGTTAAATTTCCATATTCATCAATTGTTTCCTGATTAATATTATATAAAGATGAAATATAGTTAAGCTTATCATATGA
>Ga0208878_1000668_pt1 | contig 11790 bp, 13 predicted proteins | sample Knorr_S15_td_Sur_FD_185600 | JGI IMG/M metagenome (GOLD analysis project Ga0208878, IMG submission 185600) | Marine microbial communities from Southern Atlantic Ocean transect - Knorr_S15_td_SurfaceA_ad_5m_LV_A (SPAdes) (version 2) | ecosystem: Environmental > Aquatic > Marine > Oceanic | place...
TTTATTCTGCAGACTCTCAAGAAGATCTCTAACTTCATCAGGATTACTAATATTTTTTGATACTTCAATAATAGTATTATATTTCATTTTCTTATTTCTTGACTCATATACAAATACAATCAAAATAATGATTGCAGGAAGTGATACTGCTATAATAGGAATAAGTAATGCTAAATTACCTGTGAAATCAAAAGGCGCATCAATTATTAATGCATGTGTAATTTCTGTCATAAATCAAATTTTTTATATGTAACGCAAACTTATCATTTTTTTTAATGAGAAGCAAACGTTACACAAATATTTTTAAAAAAATTAGTTAGATGTCTTATTAGTCCTGTATATCTTCCAAATAATTAACCCAACAAGGATATATGGTATTGACATTAAATAGACTATCCCTCTATTTAGTCCTTTAGCAGCTTCATATTGCTGATCACTCTCCATAATAGCACTTAACATTGAACATTGAGAGTGCATATCTGTTGTAGATAATATTAAAACCATAATTACAAATAATAACTTTTTCATTAATAAGTATAATAAGGCGAAATCATTAGATAGACTATAACCCCTGTTACAGCTATATAAAGCCAGATTGGAAAAGTAATTCTTGCAATTTTCTTATGCTTGTCAAACATTTTAGAAATAGCTCTTACATATGTAACTAATACCATTGGTACAATAAAAACAGAAAGTGTAATATGCGATATTAAAATAAAGAAGTAAACAGTTCTTATTAATCCCTCACCTCCATAAGGAGTTGGATCTGTAGTCATATGATACATTATATACATAACAAGAAAAACAAGTGAAAGGAAGATTGAAGTCTTCATTAACAATTCATGTAGCTTTATTTTTTTGCTCTTGATACTGTAAAGGGCAGCTATTAAAAGTATAGCGGTAATCCCATTAATTGTAGCATATATAGGAGGCAAAAATGTTAGTGGTGGCAAAGATGTTATTCTTATGTTAAATAATATTAAAACCACTAGTGGAATAACAATTGAGACTACAATTATTAAAGATTTATATTTTAAGGTTTGACCCGAATTTTCGATTTTACTCATCAATTAATTTCTTTATATCATAGCTTAGCATCTCAATTCCCTGCAGGTTTACGTTAACATCGGTTATCCCCAGATAATACATAATTGGATTACCAAAACTATCTTTTCTGGACCTAATATACCCATCTTTGTCAATAAGTGCAAAATAGCCCTGATGTTCAAAGCCTCCCGCAAAACTTGTATTTTCATTTGCAAAAATATTAAAACCATTATTTGCTAAATCATATATATATTCTTTTTCACCTGTTAAAAAATGCCAGTTTTGAGATTTGATCTCTAAAGCTTCAGAGTATTTTTTTAAGGTTGAGGGAGTATCATTTTTAGGATCAATTGTAACTGAAATTATTCCAAATTTATCTGACTCAGCAAACTTATCATCTAGTAACTTCATATTTTGATTCATCTCAATACATATATCTGGACATCTTGTAAAAAAGAATTCTAGCACATAAACTTTTCCACTCATATCCTCGTTTGAAATTAAAATTGAATCCTGATTAGTAAGAATAAAATCAGGTGCTTTTCTTCTTTCATCTGAAATTGTCAAATACGAAAGTCTCTCATTACTATGTAATCTATTTGAATCTGTAATATCAGAATTGACAACCCTTTCATATATTTTTGGGAGTGAGAATACTCCAAAAAGAACTATGATTAATAGAAGTCCTAGATGTTTTAGATTAATATTCATTAAATAGTGAATCATTTTTTTTGAGAGCTAATCTATACTCTGCCAGAATAATCTTTACATCATCAACCATTTTATTATTTATTTCGGCAACAGATTGAGAGTTAAAACCAAATAACATTCCAATATCTTCATCATCATCTCTTCCTCTCAGGTTTAGATCTCTATCTACAATAAAAACATACGGAGTACTAAAACTTTCATCTAATTCAATATTAGTTTTGAAACTATCAAAAATCATTTTGATATTCGATTGAGTTGTTGGTATAAAATTCCAGTTTTTCAAATCGGTTCCAACGCCACTAACTAAATCACTCTTTAAATCCTCAATTGCTGCATTATCATTTTTATCATGCAACAAAACAAATTGGAAATCTTGAAACTCATAAAACCTTTTATAGATCTTTTGATTTAAATTTAGAGCTTCAGATTTTTTATTATTTACATCCCCTCCCCAAAAAGCTACTACAGAAATTTTATTTTTAAAAGAAACATTAGCACTATTGCCTTCAATATTCTCTATATCCATTACAGTTTGAGTAAGAACTGGTAACTTGGCAAAATTATTTATCCCAGTGGACAAAAAAACATATACGAAGATTGGGAAAAAAAACAGGAAGCCAAGAATTAAATACTTTTTTAGATTCTTAGTCATTAATAAATATCAAAATCCCATTCTTTTAATCCATCTAACATTACATCAAAGATGTAAGAACCTTCCCACAATAGGATAAATAATAAAAATGGAATTAGAATTAGCAAAGGAAGAATAATTGTATTCTTTAGGAATGGTTTCTCATCTCTGACATGCATAAAATCCCATGTTATATAGTAAGCCTTAATTATTGTCATAATTATGAATAACCAATTAATTAATTTAAGACCTAAAAAGTAATTCATTAAAATTGGTGGTTTTAAAATTCCCAAAGCTACTTCAATTGCAGTTACAATTGATAGAAAAATCAAAACACCCCAAATTTTCTGAACATTGGACTTAAACTTTAAGTAGCCTCTAAAAATTTCTAATTTATGTTCGTGTTTTGCCATGTTAAACTAAATAAAAGAATGTAAATACAAATACCCAGACTAAATCAACAAAGTGCCAATATAGACCAACTTTTTCAACCATATCATAGTGGCCTCGCCTCTCGTAGGTTCCTAAAAGGACGTTTATAAAAATTATAATATTTATTATAACTCCAGAGAAGACATGGAAACCATGAAAACCAGTGATAAAGAAAAAAAAGTCTGCAAAAAGTGGATTACCATATTCATTTCTAATTAAGTTAGCACCTTTTACCACTCTTGTTGCAGAAGATAGCTTATCTTCAGCATCTTCTCTTGACAGAATTATTTTTTGGCCTTTCTCATCTAACTTTTCAACCCTAACTGTTATTGTAGAGTTGGTTTTAAAACCTTCCATTACTTCAGATAAAGTAATTTCAGGAAGCTTAGCTTCACTTTGATACCAAATACCAACATTATTATCATGAGTAATTCTTTCCTGAGACTGAAGAACAGCAAATTCATCTATTGGAATTCTTTTATCTTTTTTAATATCATAGAACTGTAGTATCTCTCCATTTTGTATTTCAACAGCACCATATTCACCTTTTATAAAGTTTTTCCATTCCCATGCTTGTGAACCAACAAACACTGCACCTCCAATTATAGTCAATAACATGTAGAATGCAACTTTGTTTTTATCGTTATTATGACCTGCATCAACAGCTAAAACCATAGTTACTGATGAAAAAATTAGAATAAAAGTCATCAAAGCAACATAATACATTGGAGCATCTACTCCATGCAGAAATGGAAAATGATGAAAAACCTCGTCAGCTATTGGCCATGAGTCAATATTCTTAAATCTTGAAAATCCATAAGCAACCAAGAAACCAGAAAATGTAAGAGCATCTGATACAATAAAAAACCACATCATTAATTTTCCGTAGGCCGCATCAAGCGGTTGAATACCACCTCCTCCCCATGAAGTATTTTTTGTCTTTGATAATGAAGATGCTTGCATCTAGGGCATTTTAGAGTACAAATTTATTAATTTTTAGCTGAAGTATTTAATAAAAAAGAATAAATATATCCATAGAGCACCAAGAAAATGCCAGAAAATTAATGCCATTTCAAAACCTAGTTTATTATTCTCATATTTTCGATTATTAAATCTAGTTGTAACAACAGTTAAAACAATAATACCAGCAAATAGATGGGCTAAATGTAAAAAAGCTAAGATATATATATACGATGTAGTGACAGAGCTTTCAGGACCAGTGAAATAATAACCTTGAGATATAATCTCACCAAAACCTAAAAATTGAGATATAACAAATGTTAGCGCCATCAGAATAGTAAGTCCTAGAAAAATATTTACATTATTTTTCTGAAGGTAAATGTTAATATTTTCTGGAAGAGATACTCGAACATACTGGTCAAGTTTAATCTTTGCTAACTGAAAAAAAACACTACTAAGTGCAATTGAAATCGTACTTATTGTAAACCAAGTTGGTAAAACAAAGGAATCTAACCAGTCAGGCCTTGAGCTACTTATAATAAATGCACTAGTTAATCCAGCAAAGGTCATAGTGATACTTATCATCCCAAACCATAACATCATCTTTCTAGCTTTTGCAACCTTAGATTCTATTGAACTAACTTCATTCATTGTAATAAAAATTTATCAACCACAAATATAATTTGAATAAAACTTAAATAAAAAATACTTACATACATAAGTCTTATAGCATTTTGTTTATCCTTATACCTCATTAATTTTAATGCTTGATATAACATTATCAACCCTGAAATTAAGATTAATATCAACGAGTATGTACCTATTGATAATTTTCCCGTAAAATTAAAATAAGGCAGTGATGATACAATAATCATCCATATAGAATAAAATACAATTTGAAATGCTGTTGCATTATCTCTTTTACCACTTGGTAACATTTTAAAACCAGCATTCTTATAGTCATCATGAGATACCCATCCAATAGCCCAAAAGTGAGGAAATTGCCAAAAGAATTGGATCATAAATAATATTCCTGTTTCAATTGAAAATCTGTTAGTTACGGCAACCCAACCTAACATAAATGGTATTGCACCTGGAATTGCTCCAAAAAATACTGATAAAGGAGTGAGAGTTTTTAATGGAGTATAAAGACCTAAATAAATAATCATTGACACCAACCCAAATAAAGCAGTTCTAAAGTTGATCAAATACAACATACTTAATCCCAACATAGCGAGTGTAATACATATTACAAGAGCTTTATTAACTGTCATTACTCCACTTGGTATGGGTCTAGAAGATGTTCTTATCATCAATGCATCTCTTCTTCTTTCAATAACTTGATTAAACCCATTTGAAGCTCCAACTACAAAAAAACCACCTATTACAAGAAATGAAAAAGTAATTAATGAAAATATATCAAAAGCTATCAAATATGAACATACTGATGAGAGAACTACACTTAGAGATAATCTGTATTTAATTAAAATAAGAGTTTGAGAAAATAAAGACACTTGCTTTATATTTAAAGTATCAGACATTAATTTATGTTTGGAATGTATCCTTTATTGAAGTCTGAATGTAATAGGTATACTAAAAGGAACTCTAACAGCTCTTCCTCTTTGTTTACCAGGTGTCATTCTTGGTAATCTGCTAATTATCCTCTGTGCTTCATTTTCAAGATTTTTATCTGGACCTCTCATTCTTATATTAGTTATAGACCCATCTTTATCTATCACAAAATTTACATAAACTCTACCTTGAATCCCCATTTCCTGTGCAATTTCAGGGTATCTAAAATTTCTTCTTATGTGGTTATTCATCTTATCCTGAAAACAACTTCTTCTTTGAGACTTTGAAACTGACTCACATCCTGGAAAAATTGGAACATCTTCAATTACAGCAAAAGGTACGTCTATGTCTTCAAACTCTTCTTCAACTTCAATCTCTTCAATGATAATTTCATCCTGATCGGTTTCGGTAGATTCAATAACTGTTTCTTCAACTTCCTCTTCATCCTCTACAACTTCAATGACTTCAGGTGCAGGTGGAGGTGGAGGGGGTGGTGGTGGAGTTTTTAACTGTTCAGTAATTGGGATATCTTCATCATCATCCTCAAGCATATCAATATTGGAAAGATCAAATGCTTTCTCATAGGATTTATACTCTATAGCCCCCCATGTTATACCAAGAACAAGGGAAAGACCAATAACAAAGTAAAGGTTCCTGTTTTGGTTTAAGTCAGCTTTTGGATTTTTTTTCGGTTGCATTAATCAATTTTAAAGTGCTAATCTATAAAAAAATATAATTATTTCATATAGTTGGCTAATTCTTTATTTTTTAATTATCAATTAAATTTCTATAATTATCAGAGCTCATAAGAGTTTCAACATCAGTTGGGTTTGTAACCTCAATTTTTATTATCCAACCCTGGCCATATGGGTCATCATTTACAACTTCAGGAGCATCTTCAAGTGAGGAGTTAACCTCTATTACCTTTCCAGTTACTGGCATAAATAAATCTGAAACTGTTTTAACAGCTTCAACTGTTCCAAATACATCATTTGAGTTAATTTCAGAATCCAATGTATCTACTTCGATATATACAATATCACCTAGTTCGCTTTGAGCAAAATCAGTAATTCCTACAGTAGCAATATTTCCTTCTAATCTAATCCATTCATGCTCCTCAGTATATTTAAGTTCCTCCGGAATGTTCATAATTATAATTTATTTAATGATTGTTTAATTAATTCTTGAAGTTCTATCTCTTTATTTTCAAAATATATTTTACTTACTATTTTTTCTGATTTTTGTTTGTTGAACCCCAAAACTGAAAGAGCAAGTAAAGCTTCTTTTTTTATGTCATACATTTCACTTGATAAATCTAGATCTTTTTTATCAAATAATTCAACTTTATCTTTCAATTCTATTACTAACCTTTGGGCAGTTTTTAATCCAATTCCTTTAATTGATTTTATTCTATCTATATCTTCTGACCAAACTGCATCCTGTATTTCTTTTGGTGATATTGAAGATAGAATTGTTCTTGCAGTACTTGGACCAATTCCGGATACTGAAATCAGTTGTTGAAATATTGCTCTCTCAGATTTTTCACTAAACCCAAAGAGAATATCTGAGTCTTCTTTTCTTTGAAGATAAGTGTATATTTTTATGTTTTCCTCATCAAGGATTCTTTCAAAAGTATTTAATGAAATATTTATCTCATAACCTATGCCTGACGATTCAACTACAATTTTTGTAGGTGTTTTTTCAATTAGTCTTCCTTTGATATAGGTAATCATTATTTTTTTATTTTTCTTTCGTTTGAATCAATGACTGATATTGCTGCCATATTTACTATTTCATCAACAGATGCACCAAGTTGTAATATATGAATTGGCTGTTTCAAACCAATAAGAATTGGTCCTACCGAGACAGCTCTATCTAGTTCTTTAATTATTTTATAAGTAATGTTAGCAGAATCAAGATTGGGAAATATTAAAGTATTAACCTTTCTCCCGTTTAGTATTGAAAAGGGAAATCTATTTTTTAACATATCTCGATTTAAGGCAAAATCTGATTGAATTGGTCCATCAACTAATAATTCTGGGTGTTGTGTATGAAGTATTCTAACCGCTTTGGAAACTTTTTTTGCTTCATCAAAATCTGAAGATCCAAAATTCGAGTAAGACAAAATTGCTATTACTGGATCTATTCCTAGTCTTTTCACAACTTTAGCAGTATCAACAGTTATTCTAGCAATTTCTTTATAAGTTGGATTTATGTTTAAAGATGTGTCGGAACAGAATAAAGGCCCTGTCTTTGTAATCATTAAGTTAGTTGCTGCTACCTTCTCAACATTTTCTGCTTTTCCAATTGATCTTATTAAAGGTAAAAAAACGGAAGGATAACTTTTTGAATACCCCGAAAGCATACAATCCGCATCACCGTTTTCTACCATCATTGCACCAAAATAATCTCTACCCCTGATAAGTCTCTTTACATCCTCTAATGTTTTTCCTTTTCTCTTGAGTTTCTTAAATAAAATTTGAGAATATACTTCAGCTCTATCTTTATTTACTTTATCTTTTGGATCAATTATTTCAATATCCTCGTTAAATTCCAGAGATTCCATTAACTCCTCAATAATTTTCTTTCCACCTAACAAAACAGGTTCTGCAATTCCTTCCTCAAAGCAAATTTGTGCAGCTTTCAAAACATCCATATGGTCGGCTTCGGCAAATACAAGTTTTTTATTTTTGGCTTTTCTAGCACGTCTGTGGATAATTCTAATTAGTTTTTGATTATTACCTAGCCTTTCCTCGAGAATTTGTGTGTATTTATCCCAATCTGTTATTGGTTCCTGAGCTACTCCTGATTCCATAGCTGCCCTAGCAACAGCAGGAGGAATTTCACTTATAAGTCTTGGATCAAAAGGTTTAGGAATTATATAATCTTTACCAAAAAGTAGTTTAGTTTCATCATAAGCAATATTTACTTGTTCCGGAACAGGTTTTTTTGCAAGTTCAGCTAGAGCAACCACTGCAGCTTTCTTCATCTCTTCGTTAATCTTTGTTGCTCTTACATCAAGAGCTCCTCTGAAAATAAAAGGGAATCCAAGGACATTATTTACTTGATTTGGAAGATCAGATCTTCCAGTAGCAAATATTATATCATCTCGTACTGACATTGCAATATCATAATTAATCTCTGGATCAGGATTTGCCATTGCAAAAACAATTGGATCTTTTGACATTGATGCAAGCATTTTTTCTGTTAAGATATTAGCCATAGACAATCCAATGAAAACATCTGAATTTACCATTGCCTCTTCAAGAGAATTAATTTTTCTTTTAGTTATAAAAAATTTTTTCTCATTAGAAAGGTCGGTTCTTGATTGATTTATTACACCTTTGCTGTCAGTCATAATAATATTCTCAATTTTTGCCCCAAATGAAATGTATAGCTTAGTACAAGCAATTGCAGCTGCACCAGCTCCAGATACAACAATTTTTATATCCTCAATTTTTTTACCAACTAATTCAAGTGCGTTTAATAAAGCAGCAGCAGAAATAATAGCTGTGCCATGTTGGTCGTCGTGCATAACAGGAATATCAAGTTCATCTATTAATTGTTTTTCAATTTTAAATGCTTCTGGTGCTTTAATATCCTCAAGATTAATACCTCCAAAAGTTGTAGAAATTGATTTCACAACACTTATAAACTTATCTGGATCTTTTTCATTAATCTCAATGTCGAAAACATCAATGTCAGCAAAAATTTTAAATAATAATGCTTTCCCTTCCATAACAGGCTTAGATGCATCAGGACCAATATCACCAAGCCCTAGTACTGCTGTTCCATTTGAAATAACAGCAACCAGATTTGATTTATTTGTATACTTATATACATTTGAAGGATCTTGTTCAATCTCTTGACATGGAATAGCTACTCCAGGAGAATATGCTATAGCTAAGTCTCTTTGGGAATTGTATTTTTTAGTTGGGACAACCTCAATTTTTCCAGGCTTAGGCTTTGCGTGATAAACTAGCGATTCTCTTCTATCTCTTCTCTTTGCCATAAAGATGAATTATAGTCAAATATAAATTATTAATTAAATAAATTATTCTGATTGGTTTTATTTCTTCCAAGATGATTATACGCCTTATCTGTTACTTGTCTTCCTCTAGGTGTTCTAACGATAAAACCTTGTTGGATTAGGAATGGCTCATATACCTCTTCAATAGTTTCTGAGTTTTCAGACAAGGATGTAGATAAAGTTGAAATACCAACAGGACCTCCATTATATTTTTCAATAATGGTTTCTAAAATTTTGTTATCCATTTCATCTAGACCATTTTTGTCAACATTCAAAGAAGCTAAAGAATATTTTGTGATTTCAAGGTTTATTTTTCCATCACTTTTAATTTGTGCAAAATCTCTAACCCTTCTTAGTAAAGAATTTGAAATCCTAGGTGTGCCTCGACTTCTTCTTGCAATTTCAAAGCAGGAGTCACTGTCAATAGATAAGTCTAATATATCCGAACTCCTTTCAACAATTTTTGATAAAATCTCATCATCATAATGCTCTAGTCTATTTGAAATAGCAAATCTTTCTCTCATTGGATTGGTAAGAAACCCAGACCTGGTAGTTGCTCCAACAAGTGTAAATGGGTTAAGATTTAATTGAACTGTCCTTGCGTTTGGACCAGACTCAATCATTATATCAATTTTAAAATCCTCCATTGCAGAATATAGATACTCTTCAATAATAGGACTTAACCTATGAATTTCGTCAATGAATAATATGTCTCTTTCTTCAAGATTTGTTAATAACCCTGCAAGATCACCCGGCTTATCAATTACTGGACCAGATGTAACCTTTAGCCCTACATTAAGTTCGTTTGCTAAAATATGTGCCAGTGTTGTTTTTCCCAGACCTGGAGGTCCATGAAATAACGTGTGGTCAAGAGCATCATTCCTTTGATTTGATGCCTCCACAAAAACTTTTAAGTTTTTAATTATAGATTCTTGACCAAAGAAGTCAGAAAACTTTAGTGGCCGTAAAGCTTTATCAAATTCTTTATCTTTTTCCTGGTTTATATCCATTACATCAAATATACATTAATTGTATTATTTGAATTGATATTAGCAATTAATGCTGAAGCTCTTTCTCTCCTTTTTTTAATGGCATATTTTGTGGGATAAAATCTTCTTTTGAACCTGGTTTAGAATAATCATATGCCCATCTAAAAACATGAGGAATTTTTCCTGGCCAATTACCATGAATATGTTTAATTGGAGCTGTCCATTCAAGAGTAGTTGACTTCCAAGGATTTTGCTCAGTTTTCTTACCATAATACATACTACTAATAAAATTATATAGGAAAATAATTTGAGCTGCACCAGCTAGCAAAGCAAACAATGTTATGATAACATTAATATTTGCTACATCATCAAAATAAGGAAAATTAGTATTAGTGTAATATCTTCTAGGAAGGCCTGCCATACCAATAAAGTGCATTGGGAAAAATACTCCATAAGCACTTATAGCCGTAATCCAGAAATGAACGTAACCAAGAGTTTTATTCATCATCCTACCAAACATCCTGGGATACCAATGATAAACACCAGCAAAAAGACCATAAAGTGCAGAGATACCCATGACCAAATGAAAATGTGCAACTACAAAGTATGTATCATGTAAGTTGATGTCCAAAGCACTATCACCTAGAATTATTCCTGTGAGACCACCTGTTATGAATGTAGATACAAGGCCAATTGCAAATAACATAGCAGGATTAAATTGAATATTTCCTTTCCAAATAGTAGTTATGTAATTAAATGCCTTAACTGCAGATGGAATTGCAATCAATAGTGTTGTAAATGTAAATACTGAACCTAGGAAAGGGTTCATTCCAGTTACAAACATGTGGTGACCCCAAACAATTGTAGATAAAAAAGCAATTGCTAAAATTGATCCAACCATGGCTCTATAGCCAAAAATTGGTTTACGAGCATTTGTTGCAATAACTTCAGAAGCTATTCCTAGAGCTGGAAGAAGTACTATGTATACTTCTGGATGCCCAAGAAACCAGAAAAGATGCTCAAATAATACTGGAGAGCCACCCTGATAATGCAATACTTCTCCTTGAATAAATATATCTGACAAAAAGAAGGAAGTACCAAAACTTCTATCCATTATTAATAATAGTGCTGCAGATAATAGTACCGGAAATGATACTACACCGATAATAGCAGTAACTAAAAATGCCCATACAGTCAAAGGAAGTCTTGTCATTGTCATTCCTTTAGTCCTAAGGTTTAGTACGGTTACTATATAATTTAAAGCAGCAAGCAATGATGATGCAATAAAAAATGCCATAGATACCAACCATAGAGTCATCCCCGCGGCTGAACCAGGCTGAGCTTGCGGCAAAGCACTCAAGGGTGGATAAATTGTCCATCCTGCTGCTGCAGGACCAGCTTCAACAAATAGCGATGCA
>Ga0208878_1000671_pt1 | contig 11766 bp, 10 predicted proteins | sample Knorr_S15_td_Sur_FD_185600 | JGI IMG/M metagenome (GOLD analysis project Ga0208878, IMG submission 185600) | Marine microbial communities from Southern Atlantic Ocean transect - Knorr_S15_td_SurfaceA_ad_5m_LV_A (SPAdes) (version 2) | ecosystem: Environmental > Aquatic > Marine > Oceanic | place...
AAGAGAGAATAAAAGTTCATCTAAAAGAGCCGATCTAATAATTGTTACTAAATGTCCAGATGAATTATCCTACATTGAGAAATTAGAATTTCTAGAGAAACTATCTCCAGATGAAAATCAAAAAGTTTTTTTTAGTACAATTTCATACAAGAAAAACCTCAAATCAGATGATTCAACAATTCATATAGATAATCTTAGAGAAGAAGAATTTATTCTAGTTACTGGAATTGCAGATTCTTCTTATTTAGTTAAATATCTAAATAATAAAAATTTAAAGTTCAAACACTTAAAGTATTCAGATCATTATAATTTTAAAAAATCATCAATTGATAAGATACTTTCTATTTCAAGAAATAAAAAAATTATAACAACAGAAAAAGACTATGGCAGACTAAAGCCAAAAATAAATAGAGGTGAAATATATTATTTAGAAGTATCAATTGAATTCCCAAATAATTTGAATAAAATAAGTTTTGATGAAGTAGTTTATGACTTTGTGGAAAACTATTAATGAATATGTTTGTGAGCTTTGTATGAAGACCTCACAAGAGGACCACTCTCAACATGTCTAAAGCCTAAATCTTTAGCTATAATTTCATACTCTTTAAACTCATCTGGGCTAACAAAATCAACAACAGGCAAGTGTTTTTTTGAAGGTTGAAGATATTGGCCTAAAGTAACTATATCAACTCTAACCCTTCTTAAGTCTTCTAGTGTCTCAATGACCTCCTCCATATTTTCACCTAAGCCCAGCATAATTCCAGATTTTGTTCTAGAAATACCACTGTCCTTAAGATATTTCAGTACTTCAAGGCTTCTATCATATTTTGCTTGAATTCTAACCTCTCTCGTTAACCTTCTAACTGTCTCAAGATTATGAGACACCACTTCTGGAGCAACATCTACTATCCTATCAATATTTTCAGTTTCACCTTTAAAATCTGGTATAAGTGTCTCAATAGTTGTTTTTGGATTTAAATCTCTAATAGCATTTACTGTCTCAGCCCAAATTATGGATCCTCCATCTTTGAGATCATCTCTATCTACAGAGGTTATGACTGCATGCTTCACACCCATTAAATTGATTGAACGAGCAACTTTAAATGGCTCTAATTTGTCTGCAGGGAGAGGACTCCCTGTTTGTACATTACAAAACCCACAAGATCTTGTACAGATGTTACCAAGAATCATAAAAGTAGCAGTTCCCTCTGTCCAGCATTCTCCCATATTAGGACAATTTCCGGAAACACATATTGTGTGTAAATTATTTTTTTCAACTGTAGATCTTAACTGAGTATATTTTTTACCAATAGGAAGCTTGACTCTGATCCAATCTGGTTTCTTTGTTCTGACTTTTTTTACAGAGCCTGGCTTTGGCAAATTAATCTTAACCCAACCTTGATTAACAGTTTTTGATACTGACATACCGCGCAAATATACAAACTAAATGAACCTAGACAAAATGTATCCAAACGCAAAAAGACTTAAAAATAAAATCCCAGCTATACTTAAAACTCTCAATGATTTAGATGGCTTATGCTCATCAGGCATATTTTTACTTGTAACTAGTGTATAATTTAGTAAAGCGTAAAATGGCGCTGTAATAAAAGATAATACAGTTGCAATTTCAACTAAGGCACCCATTTCAGATAGTAAGAAATAAAATATTAACATTGTGCCTATTGCTAGTATAGATATCCAATGAAAATAATAGTTTTTGTTATAATTATTTGTTAATAATTGGGTGGCTTTTGACATGGATCTGGGTGAGGCATCAAGAGTAGTAATTGTGGTGCTAAACATAGTTGTAAAGGCACATATTGATATTATTATATATAAATTGTCCCCTAAATTTGAAGTATAAAGCTCTATAAGTTGGCCTGCAAAGACACTACCGCTGCTTGAAAAGCTAATTCCTGAATTATACATTACAAGTGCACCAAGACTTACAAAACAGATTCCTAAAAAAACTGTTGCTATATATCCAACATTGAAATCAAATAGAGTATCTTTTTTTGTTATTTTTTGACTTTTAGTTTTTTCTATAGTCCAAATTGAATGCCATATAGAAATATCTAAAGGAGCTGGCATCCATCCCATAAAAGCTACCAAAAAAACTAAACCAGTACCTTCAGGGAAGATCTGTTCAAAACTGTACGTTTGTTCAGTATTAAATGAAGCTATACCAGTTGAAAAAATTGTACTAATTGCTAGAATTAAAATAATAATCTTAATCATCTTATCTAATAGATTATATTTACCAACTAATAAAATTAAGTAGCATAAAACAGTTATAATGGAACTCCAAATAACCATGTTATCAGTAAAACCAAAAAGGCTTGAAGCAAGTCCAGCAGTAACAATCGTTACCGCAGTTTGTATCGTAAACATTGTTAAAATATTAAGAACAAAATATGCTATTAAAAATAACTTACCAATTTTATAATATCCATCTAACAAACTCTCTCCAGTTACAATTGCATATCTGGGTCCATATTGGAAGAAAGGATATTTAAATAAATTAACCAAAATAAGAGCCCAAATTAAACCAAAACCAAAATCAGCTCCTGCTCTTGTCGATTGAACAAGGTGAGAAACTCCAATTGCAGCTCCCGCAAAAAGTAATCCTGGTCCAAGTTTTGAAAGAATTTTAATCATTTGGAATCATTTGCACACTCCGAACTTGTTGGAATTTTACCACATATTCCACATGGCTCGTTGGAATTTTGAAGAAATGGGCTTTGACTAGCACAAGTTCCCGAGAACTCTCCATTTTTCTTAAAGATAAGCTTTATAGCTATTCCTGAAAATGCAACAGTTACTAATACAATTGAGATTAGAAATATTTCCATTGGACAAAGCTATAAAAAAATCGTAATTTTAGTTGTGCTTAACTTAATTAAGAATAATATTAAGTTCTCTTTTAAATGGTTAATTATTTTAATCATTAATTTCTCTTGTACTAATAATCTGAAAGTTTCGGAAAAGGAGATTTTGTCTGCTTCAACTTGGTCTAAAAATGACCAGTTTCCAACTTTTAAAGAATGTACTGATCTTGAAGCTGATAAAGGTTTGTTATGTTTTAGAAAAATAATTGAAGACGAGATGAATGAGTTTTTAACTAATAAGACCTTTCCGTTAGACACTACTCAATATAAACTAGCAATAAAGATAGACTCTGAAGGCAATTTTATTTTAGATAATATATCTCCTGATAAGAGAATTGATGAAAAATCATTATTAATCTTAAAAGATGCAGTAAATAATATAAGAAAAGCACTTCCTGCTGTAAAAACAAATGTTGGTGAATTTGTTGAAGTAAAGTTTAACCTACCTTTTAAATTTAATTATGAATAATAAAGTTCCTGATAATACTATTATAATGGGTATAGATCCAGGAACAAATATTACTGGATACGGAATAATTAAAATAAATAAAAATAATATTGAGTTAATTGATTTAGTTGAATTTAAACTTTCAAAAAAAAACGATCATAGTACTAAACTTTCAGAGATTTTTAATAAAACATCTGAATTAATAAAAATTTATAATCCTAATTATGTCGCTATTGAATCCCCATTTTTTGGTAAAAATGTTCAATCTATGTTAAAATTGGGTAGGGCCCAGGGTGTATCTATGGCTGCAGCACTAAATCATGATATTCCAATTACAGAATATTCACCAAAAAAAATAAAAATGGCTATTACTGGTAATGGAAGTTCCTCTAAAGAGCAAGTTTCTAAAATGCTTAAAACCATGCTTAATATTAATAAAATGCCCAAAAATCTTGACTCCACAGATGCATTGGCTGCGGCTGTTTGTCATTATTATAATTTTAATAATTCGAGTTTAAAGAAAGAATTTTCAAATTGGTCGAGTTATATAAATAAAAACCCTGACAGGATAGTTTAATTCCCGAAATGCTTATAAAAATTTTGAATTGTTTCAATACCAATAAAGAAGTTGTCTAATCCAAAGTTCTCGTTAGGTGAATGAATTGCATCGCTGTCTAAACCAAACCCCATAAGAACAGTTTTTATTCCTAGTATACTTTCAAACATAGGAACTATAGGTATACTCCCTCCATCTTTTTGAGGTATGGGGTCTTTTCCAAAGCTATCCTTATATGCATTTATTGCAGAGACATATCCCTTAAAATTTTCAGGGGTAACATATGGGTTTCCACCATGATGAGTAGAAACTTCAACTTTAACAGATTTTGGAGCTATATTATTTATATGCTCAGTAAATAATCTGCTAACTTTTTTCCAGTCTTGATTTGGAACTAATCTCATTGATATTTTAGCACTTGCCTGACTTGGAATAACTGTTTTAGATCCCTCACCAATATATCCGCCCCAAATTCCATTTACATCCAAAGTAGGTCTTATTGATTTTCTTTCAAGGGTAGTATATCCATCTTCCCCTTTTGTCTCTGCAAGACCTAAAGACTCCTTAAATTTTTCTTCATCAAATTTGGATTTCTCCTCTATTATATCACGACTGGACTTATCAATTTCAACGACATCATCATAAAATCCAGGTATTGTTATTTTTCCATTGCTATCAATTAGTGAACTTATTATATCTGATAAAATATTTATTGGATTGGCTAAAGTTCCTCCATATGTTCCTGAATGAAGGTCTCTATTTGGTCCGGTAACTTTTAATTCCATGTAAGATAATCCTCTTAGCCCAACTGTAAGTGTTGGATTTTTTAAACTACTTAAGCCAGTATCAGAAATCAAGATAACATCTGCACTTAGTTTATCAATATTATCTTTCAAAAAGGTTTCAAGATTTTCACTCCCAACTTCTTCCTCTCCTTCAATCATAAATTTAACATTACAATTAAGTTTATTATTTTTAATTAATTGTTCGAAAGCTTTTAGATGCATAAAGACCTGACCTTTATCATCACAAGCTCCCCTTGCAAAGATTGCACCATTTGGATGAATCTCAGTCTTCTTAACTAATGGCTCAAAAGGTGGATTTGTCCATAAATCAATTGGATCAGGCGGTTGAACATCATAATGTCCATAAACAAGAATAGTTGGATATGATTTATCGATTAATTTTTCTCCATATACAATTGGGTGTCCATTCGTAGAATATATTTTTGAAGAGTCACACCCAGACTTTTTAAGTTGATCGGATAACCATTCTGCCGTCTTTTGCATAATTTCGTTATATCTTGAATCGGCACTAATAGATGGTAAACTAAGAAATTCAAAAAGCTGATTTATGTAATTGTTTTTTTCAATTTCAGATAATGTACTCATAGTTAATTTATATTTAAAAACTTAATTATATTTGTTTTCCTTTTGCGGGTGTGGTGAAATTGGTAGACACGCTAGACTTAGGATCTAGTGCCTAACAGCATGGGGGTTCGAGTCCCTTCACCCGCACTTATTTCTTTAATCCTATTTAATTTATTGAATTTAAATTTTTTTTCATTCTTCAGGAGGATTATACCCAGGACCTTTGACATATCTTCCAGGAAAATTACCAGTATGCTCACCATCTGATAATACTTGTACTCCGTTTACAAATACATGTTCAACACCCTCAGCAAATTGCAAAGGATCTTCAAAGGTTGCTTTATCTCTAATTGTTTTAGGATCAAAGACGACAATATCTGCATAATATCCAACTTTAAGATATCCTCTATTTTTAACTCCAAGGTTGTCAGAAGGGAAACCAGACAATCTCCTAATGGCTTCTTCCATCGATATTAATTTCTCTTCCCTAACATATTTTCCTAAAACTCTAGCAAAGCTACCAAACGCCCTTGGATGTGTTATAAAATCTTTAGATATATCTGAGTAAGAACCAGCATCCGAATCAAATGAAACCCATGGTAGCTTTATTTTCTTTCTAACATTTTCTTCTGACATGCTAAAGTAAATACATTGTATTCTACTTTCATCCTCAATGATAAGATTTACAATTGTCTCCTCAGGAGTCTCACCTCGAAGCTGTGCTGCCTCAGCAATAGTCATACCCCTGTACTTTTTAGACATTGACTGTTTATTAAATCCAACCATTAAAATATCTTCAGGTGGCTGCTCTGAAAGTTCTTTTCTAATATCTTTAAATAGTCTTTCTCTAATATCAGGTCTCTTCATTCGGTTAATCCAGGCTTGTCTTCCTCCTTCTTGAACCCATGTTGGTATCACACCCGTAAGGCCAGTAGATGAGGCTGGATATGTATACATATCCGCAGTTATCTTTAGACCACTTTCTCGTGCATTTTCAACCTTTTTTATTACTGAATCTAAGAGATGCCAATTTGGTCTTCTAGAGGCTTTAAGATGATAAATCTGAGATGGGATATTTGCTCTTTCAGCAATTTCAAGTAACTCGTCTACTGCTTCTAAAACTCTTGAATCTTCATTTCTCATATGTGAAATATAACTACCACCATAAGACGATGCAATGCTTGATAGCTCTACCAATTCATCTGTATCAGCATAATCACCGGGAGCATATATTAATGAAGAACCAATACCCATCGCTCCTTCTTCCATAGCAATTCTTACAATATTTTTCATTGAGTCAATTTCATCTTGAGTTGCTTTTCTGTTTGCAAAACCAATTTCTTGTATTCTTACTGTTGCTGCACCTAAAAAAGAAGCAATATTTGTTGAAACTCCACTTATCTCAAGATCTTCCATAGCCTCACCAAACCCAACAAAATTATTATTTTCAATTGAGCCTCTTGGACCAGGAGAGGTTCCCTCACCAAAAACTTCTAGGGTGACACCTTGCTTTAAATCACTTAAAGATCTTCCATCTTGCATTAATGTGTAGTAACCCCAGCTTAGCATATTAACAAAACCAGGTGAAATTATTTTATCTGAGGCTTCAATTGTATCTTTTGCAATGAAATTTTGATTTTTACCAACATAGAAAATAGTATCGTTTTTAATTGCAACATTACCTAAATAGCCTTTATTGCCAGTTCCATCGTGAATTATTCCGCCAGTAATTAAAATATCGACATTTTCTGGTTCAGAATTACATGTTATAAATAAAAATAATATTGGAAAAAAGAATCTTTTCATTCTTTGACTATTTCAAACAATTTATTAAAAATTTCAGTATTATCATAAACGCCTTTAAATTTTTCTGAATATGGTCCAATACTAAAAACTGGAACCATTTCAGAGGTATGTTCATCTGATGAATAATTAATTTTTACAATTTGTTTATCTAGATCACCACTAACAATTGCAGCACCCCCGGTTTCATGATCTGCTGTAACAATAACTAATGTATTTTTATTTTCAATGGCATATTTGTAGGAAACATCAACTGCTTTATCAAATTCTAACATCTCACTGAGCAGATATTCTTGATCATTATCATGTTCTGCCCAGTCAATTTGAGACCCCTCAACTAAAATGAAAAATGGTTTATCAAAATTTTTAAGTTTTTCAATTGTAGCTTCAATTATATCCTCTAAAGATGGTTCCCTGCCAAAATTCTTTTGTATAGGATCATCATATGCAGTAAAAAATCCAATATTTTTTGAAAAGATATTCTTGTAGTCTTCTAAACTGTTTACAAAAGTATATTCTTTCATTTCATTCATTAGATTCCTTTTATCATCCCTATTATTAAAATATTTCTCTCCACCTCCAACAAAAAAATTAATATTACTTTTTGATAATTCATCGGCAATTTTATAATATTCGTATCTACTTTTTGATTTTGAATAATAAGCTGCTGGTGTCGCATGCACTATAGTAGAAGTAACTATAATTGCTGTCATGTAGCCTTTATCTCTACAAATCTCAAGAATAGTTTTAACAGAATTATAATTTTGATCAAGACCTAAAACTCCATTATATGTTTTAACACCAGATGCTAATGCAGTTCCACTTGCTGCTGAATCAGTTACTAAATCATCTAGAGAATGAGTTTTAATTAAACCAATAAATTCAGATCCTTCTAATGGAGTATAATTATTATTTGAATACATACTCGATGAGATTTGTGAAATTCCCATACCATCTCCAATCATCATAATTATATTTGGTCTTTTAGAATTTTGACTTTGGACTGTAAAACAAAATAAAGTAATTAAAAGAAGTAGGAGTTTTTTTATCATAAAACAAATATAAATTTATAAAGTATATTATTGTAAAGTTTTTATCAGTGAATCAATAACTTTTGTATTGTTTTTTTCATTTTTGTATACATAGTCTGAATTGATTTTACCTAATTTTTTTTCTTTTTCCTCACTAAGACACAGCTCACTAAATACTTGTAAAAATTCAATAGAATTTTTGATTGATAATACACCACCCAAATCAATCAAATCTTCAGCCTCTTTAAATCCATAATATAAATTTCCTATTATAACTGGACACGAAAAAACAGAAGGCTCTAGAATATTATGAAGACTATTTTTTGAAAAACCTCCACCTACATAACAAAAGTTTGCATATTTATACATGTACCTAAGTTGACCAATTGAGTCAACAATTAATACCTTTTTTTGAAAGTCTTCTTCTTTTTTAAGGCATGATAGTTTGACACAAGAATTTCCAAAAATATTTTCTAACTCATTTATTTGTTTTTGAGATACTTCATGAGGTGCAACAATAGATTTAATGTTACTGTTTATTATAGATTCTTTTATAATTTTAATATCTCTACTCCAGACACTTCCAGCAATAAAACATTTATTATTATCAATAAACTTTTCAATTCTATCGATTCTTTTGTTTTCATTCAGTGTTTTAATTACAGATGTAAATCTTGAGTCGCCTGATTTAACTACATTTTGGATGGAGTACTTACTAAGTATTAATTTTGAGTTATCGTCTTGAACAAAAAAATAGTCGATCATTTTCAGTCTATTTAAAAACCATTTACCAAAAACTCCAAAATGAAAATTTGACTTCTTAAACTTTGAAGAAACTGAATAAATAATTGAGTTATTCTCTTTTAATTCAGATATATAATTAGGCCATAAATCATTTTTGATAATTACTGCAACACTAGGATTCACATATCTAATAAACTTTTTAGAGTTATTTGAAGAATCAACTGGCAAATAAGTAATTAAATCTGCGTGCTTATAATTTTTAACATTTTCATAGCCAGATGGTGAGAAAAATGTGACAAGAATTTTTAAGTTATTGACATTTATTTTTAATTCTTCAATTATTGGTCTAGCAATTTCAAATTCTCCTAGTGATGATACATGAAACCAAATATTTTTTTCATTGGGATTAATCTCTTTTTTTAAAATTTTAAAGGTATCTTTTCTGCCTTCGTGAAATAGATCTATTTTTTTTGAAAATAATCTAAATGGTTTGCTTAAAGCATTAATAGTAATGATAAATATTTCATAAATAATTTTCACCAGTTCCTTTTTCCAAAAATACTTTTTTAATTTTGTTTTCGATGAAAAAAATCAATATGGTTGACCTTAACGGTCAATATAGAAAAATTAGATGGCAGGTTAATAGAGAGATTAAAAAAGTAATTAAATCATCATCTTTTATAAACGGTCCATCTGTTAAAGAATTTCAGGATAATTTACAGAACTTTTTAGGTATTAGTCATGTAATTCCTTGCGCTAATGGTACAGATGCTCTTCAAGTTGCGTTAATGTCTCTTGAATTAAATAAAGGAGATGAAGTCATCACAACAAATTTCTCATTTGCATCAACTATAGAAGTAATTCTTCTTCTTGGATTAAGGCCTGTTGTTGTAGATATTGATCCAAAGACCTTTAATATAAATCCTAGCTTAATTAAAGATAAAATTAGTGACAAGACTAAAGCTATTATTCCAGTTCACCTATTTGGACAAACATGTAATATGGAAGAAATACTTAAAATAGCCAATAAACATAATTTATTTGTTATTGAGGATAATGCTCAGGCTCTAGGTTCAAAGTATAAATTCTCAAGCTCTGAAAAACAGATGGCTGGTACTATTGGAGATATTTCTACTACATCTTTTTTTCCTTCAAAGAATTTAGGTTGTTACGGTGATGGAGGAGCCATAATGACAAACTCAGATAATCTAGCATACAAGATAAGAGGATTGGTTAATCATGGTATGTATGAAAGATATTATCATGATGAGATTGGTGTAAATTCTAGACTTGACTCTATTCAAGCTGCAATTTTAAATGTAAAGCTGAAGTATCTTAACAAATACAATAATAGCAGACAGGAATCTGCTAAGTTATATAATGAAAAGTTTGACAAGATTGAGCTTCTTGAGACTCCATTTGTTGAATCTGACCTTGACACTCATGTTTATCATCAGTATACCTTAAAGGTTAAAAATGGGATGAGAGATAAATTGGCTGAACATCTTTCAAAAAATAGTATTCCATTCGGTATATATTATCCCCTTGGATTCCATGAACAAAAGGCATATAAACAAGAATTTATGTCCGACAATGACTTTCCAGTTACTAATCAAGTAAAAGATGAGGTGATTTCATTACCAATGCATACAGAGCTTTCAAAGAGACAAATAACTTATATCACAGATACTGTTTCTAGTTTTTTTGAATAATTATCCATTTCTTTTACTTTAGTAAAAAACTAAAAATGAGAATAATACTTTTACTTTTATCTGTATTAACAGTTTCAGCGCAAGACATATACATTCATGCTGGAAAAATTTATGATACTAACTCCGGAAAACTAAGTTCAGAAAAAACTATTATAATTTCAGATACTAAAATTAAATCAATTGAAAATGGATACAAAGAAGCAAGTAATGATGATATAAAAATTTATGACTTGAAATCTAAAGTTGTGTTACCAGGGTTGATTGATTTCCATGTTCATATGGAGAGTCAATCAGGTGGTCAAGATAGGTATATAAGAAGATTTCAAGACAATAAGGCAGATGTAGCTTTTAGATCTTCGGTTATTGCAAAGAAGACTCTTATGTCAGGGTTTACAACAGTTCGAGATGTTGGAGGATCTGGTGTAAATATCTCATTAAGAAATGCGATTAATAATGGTGTTATTCCAGGTCCTAGAATTTTTACTTCGGGGAAAACAATTGCTACTACTGGTGGTCATGGGGATAGGACAAATGGTTTTAGAGATGATCTTGTTGATGACCCTGGACCAGAGCAGGGAGTTGTAAATTCTATTGCAGATGCTAGAAAAGCTGTTAGATATAGATATAAGAATGGAGCCGATTTAATTAAAATTACTGCAACTGGAGGAGTAATGAGTTTAGCTAAAAATGGACAAAACCCTCAATTTACTGAAGAAGTAATAAGGGAAATTGTTAAAACCGCAGATGACTACGGTATGCATGTTGCAGCTCATGCTCATGGAGACGAAGGTATGTTTAGAGCAGTAAATGCAGGTGTTACTACTATTGAACATGGATCAATTATGGCAGATAGAACAATGAGACTTATGAAAGAAAAACAAACTTACCTAGTCCCAACTATAAGTGCTGGTGAGCATGTAGCTAAAATGGCTAAAATTCCTGGATATTATCCTGAAATAATAATACCGAAAGCCCTTGAGGTAGGAGTTCAGAATAAAGCTACCACAAAAAAAGCCTATGAAATGGGTGTTCCAATTGCCTTTGGAACTGATGCAGGTGTTTTTCCTCATGGAGATAATGCTGGAGAATTTGTATACATGAAAGAAATTGGAATTCCAGCTGAGTATTCCTTAAATTCTGCAACAATAACAAACGCCAAACTATTAAATATGGAAAACCTTTTAGGCCAATTAAAGGAGGGATATTATGCTGAT
>Ga0208878_1000673_pt1 | contig 11745 bp, 14 predicted proteins | sample Knorr_S15_td_Sur_FD_185600 | JGI IMG/M metagenome (GOLD analysis project Ga0208878, IMG submission 185600) | Marine microbial communities from Southern Atlantic Ocean transect - Knorr_S15_td_SurfaceA_ad_5m_LV_A (SPAdes) (version 2) | ecosystem: Environmental > Aquatic > Marine > Oceanic | place...
ATATACTACAGTAAGAGGATTAATGGATAGAGGTCACAAAGTAGGATTTGCAAGAGGCATCTATGGAGGCTACCAGGCAATTTTATGGGATGATATCAGTAAAGTTTATCATGGAGCTTCTGAAAGCAGGAAAGACGGTCAAGCAGCTGGATATTGAAATGCAAAAATTAGAAAAAGGAAATTAATTAATTTGGCCTTTTTAAATATTACTTATTTTGAAAAAAAGTCCTTAAATAATCTAATTGAGAAGGATTAATTGAGTGCTCCGCATTGCCTTTTATGTGAACAACATCACCAGATAGGTATGAATATTCAAAAATAATGGGATTACCTAAAGCTGACCCTTCAGGTGGTAATTTGTCACCAGTAAATCCCTGATTTTTTGCAATGTAAAAGATTGCATCTTCCGCATTTAAAAAATCCAATCCAACTTTTGAGTTACCTCCTAAATAAGGGATTGTTGGATCATTAATATTACTTATACTCAAATATTTTCTAGAACTAATCGGGTTAGTAATTTCTTCATAACCGCAAAAAGCTGACATAGGATTTGTGACAGTTGAATATTTATAAAAATTGTTATCATGATATTGAGGAATATTTAGATGAGATACCACGGCACAAATTATATCGATATTTGGATTTTTATTTTGAATAAAAATATTATTAGCCAAACCGGCTCCATTAGAGCTTCCAAGGATTCTTATTTTATTCAAATTAATGTTTGAGTAATTAGAAAGTGTATTAACTAGTTCATCTACCATTTCCAAGTCAGGGGCGTTACTTCTTTCATCACAAATATTCCAACTATTTAAATAACCAGTTGGAGCTATCAAAATATGGTCATCTAAAACAGAAGAAAATTGATTGATAATTCTTCTACCGTTACTTCCGTTAGAATGGAGTAATACACATATTGGAAATCCTTCAATTGGCTCAATACTTTCTGGAACTTTTATGTCTATTGGATAGACGTAACCATTGGGTTGTTGTGCCCAAGTTTTTTCAATAATAATTTCGGTTAAAGAAGTTAATTTATTATCAGGCTCGTCGGTAAAGTTTAATTTATCATTTGATTTTTTTAAGCAAGAAAAAAATATTGCTGTGGCAAAAATCAAAGTTATTTTTAGTTTACCCAATTTGACAAATTAAAATATAAACCCCTCCAAGGAAGGGGATTATTTATTTATAATTAATTGTTAAGAGCTATTTCACTATTTATAAAAGTTGGGTCAAACATGAAATATGCTTGATTTGATTTCATACCATCCCATTTAAATGCTAAATGAACTGGAATTGATGTAGTCTTTTTTGATTTTTTTCCTTCGCCGGTCCACCATGCCCAAACGTGAGTCCATATTTGTCCATTTTCATATTTTGATGTGATGTTTGCACCAATTTCAAATGTTATATTTTTAAATATTTTATGATGTAATTTTTCAAAATCAGCAAGCTCTGCTGGTGAAATCACATTTACACCGTTTACATTTATTTTAGAATCAGCTAAAAAAATATTTTTTAGTTGAGACTGATCATTTTTTGGATATAAGTCCATATGTCTTTGGATCATCATAGTCCTTTGGTCATCATTTGATGTTTTTCCTTTCCATTGAGCTGAAGTTAAAACAGGAAATAATAATAAAAGTGCTAGTATTTTTTTCATTTTAATTGATTTTTAATTAATTAATTTCAAGATAAAAAACTCTAGAATATTTCGAGATATTTTTATTCTTGATTTTAATTTAAAAATGTAATAGTTAAATATTTATTAGATTTAAAATAATGATTTATCTACATAAGCTTTTACCTCTTTTAATAATGCCAACAATTGTATTTATACTATTAATACTAATATGTACTTATAAAGGTTATAGGAAGTTAATTTATTTTTTTTCAATCCTATTTTATATTATATCTACACCTATATTTTCGGATTTTATTATGAGAATAGTGGAAGGAGAATATTTTTATCAGAAATTAGAAAATTTAGAAAAAGCAGATGCTATTGTGATTCTTGGAGGAATGTTAAAAATTAATGAATTTGAAAATAATTATGTTGTTGAGTGGGCAGATGCAGACAGATTTTTTAAAGGAATTGAACTTTATAATTCATTTAAATCAGACAAAATAGTTTTTACAGGGGGGAAATCCCTTTTCAATAAGACTGCAGTTTCTGAAGGCTCTGTTTTAAAAAATTATGCTGTAAAATATGGGATATTAGAAGAAAACATTACGGTAACTAAAGATGTTTTTAACACTTATGAAGAATCTTTGGCTGTATCTGAAGTACTTGGAGAAAATAAAACAATTATACTTGTAACGTCTGCTTTTCATATGAAAAGAGCAAAGTTTTTATTTGAAAAACAAAATCTCAGAGTAATACCATATAAAGTTGATTACCTAAGCACTACAAACCCAAAATTACATTTTATTGATTTTCTACCAAGTTCCAGTGGACTACAAAAAACTGAGATCGCTCTAAGAGAGCAATTAGGTAGGCTATACTATAGTTTTCGCTGGTAATTTTTTAATGGAATCATTCATAATGTGCCCAAACACTTGATTTTCCATTGGAATCAATTGCTAGGACATCAAAATTTGCTTTTTCATCACTAACTTCCATTCCAGGAACATTTATTCCTGCAGGCATTCCAGGTACGGTTAGTCCAATTATGTTGTTGGGATTTTCCTTAATTAGCCTTTTAACATCGTCTGCTGGAACGTGACCTTCTATGAAATAACCACTTATCATTGCTGTATGGCATGAAGCTAAATCAATGGGCAAACCAGCATTAATTTTTATATCATACATATTAGAATCCATATTTTTTTCTAAAGGGAAATCATTTTTTTCCATATGTATAACCCAGTCATGGCAACACCCACAATCTGGGGATAAGTAAACAATATTTTTATTTTCAGTTTTTTCTTTGCAAGAAAAAAGAAGAGAAATTATTACTATGAGACTATATCTTTTCATATTTCAAAATTACAAAAAACAAAATTGATTAGAAGTTGAAAATTGCATATTAGTTGTTTATGAAAGTAAGAATCTCCTTAACGACTTTTTCATCTCTCAAAATTCTTCTGTGGCCTAGATTTTTTGTGAAAAATGTTTTTACGTTTTTTATACTTTTCGCAATAAGCTGGGAATCTTCAAAGGGTATTTCCTTGTCATCCTCATCATGAATAATTAGAGTTTCACATTTTAGGTTTTTCCCAAATTTTTCAGCTGAAAGATTCTCATCGATTTTAATCCCAGTTTTTTGGCTGTAAAATTCAATCATTAAATCACCAACTTTTTTACTCAATTGAATTAGATTAAAAAAGTTTTGAAAAAGATCATAAACGCTATTAAATGGACTAATAAGCACCAATTTTTTTAGTTTTTTATTATTGAAACATGATGAGTATATTGATGCAAAAGCACCCCCAGAGTAAGCAATTATGGCATCAATAGATTTAATATGTAAATGTAACTCATTTATGCAAGCTATGAATTCTGGAATATTTGTTGTTTTTGATGGAGAATTTCCATGAGCTGGAGCATCAAACGAATATATATCGTAGTCTTTTTCAATTAATCTTTCAATTATACAAAACATATTACTTGCTCTTCCACTCCAACCGTGGACTAATAAAACTTTCGGACCCTTTCCTTTCCATCTATAAAACTGAATTTTTTTATTAATACTTTTTATTTTCAAAATTGAAGTATTACATGATTTAAGAATTGGGATTTCTCTTTCTGGAACCTTGTATTTAATTGGTCTTGTCCAAAGATATCCAGCGAAACGCATACATAAATATGGATTTAGAAAATCTAAAGTTTTTATAAAATAAGTTATCCATTTAGGAATTATTAGGCCTCTATTGTCTTTCCTTTGTTTGTCCATTGGTCCAAAAAACTTAGTCTAATTTTTAATAGAATTAGCGACTACTTCGAAAAATTATATATTGCAAATGTTGCCAACCAATGCTCACCTCCATAACCACTTTTAAACATTATTCTATATCCTTCTTCAGAATGTTTTTGAGCAATTTTTTGAAATAATCTTTTGTTTTTATTGTTTTCAACATTTCTAGCAATATCTTTTAAAGTCCATGCTCTATGAAACATTAATCCTATTAGATGACCTATACCAGGGTCTAAAGGGTCTAAGACCTCAGGAGTATTAATTATTTTACCAAAATACTTCTCATCAAATGAAGGGAAAAATTTATATATCCAATTATTAAATTCTTTACTATCTAAAATGAATGACATTAGACTTGCTTCAGCAAGACACGGGGACAAAAAATCTGTGCCTGAGGGTTCATAATTTACTGGACAATTTGTATCCTTTAGAAAATTTTTAACACTAAACTCTTTAATTTTATTTAACAAATCAATATCATTTGCAATAATTGCATATTCGATCATAAGTGAAAAAGAGAATGCTGAATTAGCATGAGTTCCAGGCCTAAGTGGTGTCGAGAGTTTGTCTAAAAATAAAATAGTTCTTTCACTTAGAAGATCAACGAGTGGTTTCATATTACTTGCCCACATTTGTGCTCTGTCATATTCCCAAGAAATCAGCTCTGAGTAAAGTTTCATTAACCATGCCCAACCATAAGTCCTTTCAAATCCTTTAGCAAAATCTTGTTTGAAAAAAGCGTACTCTTTTTTGAGATTTTCCATGCTAAGATTTTTTTCAAGTTTTGATAAAATGATATCTCTATTAGAAATTTCAGGAAAATCTTTTAATATTTTAACCATAGCCCAATGACCGTGAACAGCCGAATGCCAGTCCCAGCACCCATAAAAAGAGGGTGTAATTTCATAGTGTGGCTTTACCCAATTTTTATCAGCAAACCGGTAACCTATTTTATATGGATATTTCTTGTCAACACATTTAATCGATAGGGATACCAATTCTTCTGCTAAATTTTTATTTAGTTTAATATTTTCAATTTTCTCTTCATCATTTTCTGCACATCCCATCAAAAGCAGAAAGAACATTAAAAGATATACTCTCATTTCAAATATTATTTACAAAAATTCTTATAAAAAAGTTAGGCATTTTATATCGGTTTATAAGCGTGATAAATTGTTGCTACTCCAAACGTTTGACTTATATTTTCTTTGACTATAAACCTATTTTTTTCTAAAATTTTGTTAAAAGCTATTCCGAAAGGAAAAACTTTTGCTGATAAAGATAAATATTTATATGCAGATTTATCTTTGGAAAAAAATGAGCCAATTAAGGGCAGAAAGTAAATTGTATACAAACGGTACAAATAGTTTAACGGAAAACTTTGAGGTATAGATGTTTCCAAAATAACCAATTCGCAACCTGGTTTGAGAACTCTGTAAATTTCCAAAAGTCCTTTATCAAGATTTTCAAAATTTCTAACTCCAAATGAGACTGTAACTGCGTCAAAATAATTAGCAGGATAGTTAATCCTTTCAGCATCTCCAATTTCCATTTTTATATTTTTTTGCAATTGGTTTTTTTCAACCTTTTTTTTTCCAATTTCTAGCATTCGCTCAGAAATATCAATTCCTACGATTTCATTAGCTAGGGTTTCATAGAGTGCTATAGCTAAATCTCCGGTACCAGTTGCTACATCTAAAATTCTTTTAGGACTTTTACGTTTTACTAGTTTAACTACATTTTTTCTCCACTTTAAATCTAATCCACCTGAAATAATCCGATTAATAATGTCGTAACTAGGTGAGATTGAGTCAAACATTTGATGCACTTGTTTTTTTTTGGAGCTTTTATTGTTTCTGTAAGGGACAATCTGTTTTCTGCTCATTTATTTTATGTTAAGTCATTTAAAAACGTATTAATTTTTTATCAAATTAATTTTGATTAGGTTCTTATTCATTAATTTTATACAAATGGAATGGTGGAGACTACTTTATTTTAGTGCTGTTCTAACCTTCATTGGGTATTTAATATATTTATGCTTCAATCAAGGTTTAAGTTGGGGTTTACTTCCGACTAGTATTATGCTAATTACTATTGGCTTATTTATTTACTCAAAGAAATAATCATAAGATCATTCTAATGGTTGTACTATTTCATAATATAGAGGGGATATGCCAGGAAGGCCAAACTATCTGGCTACTCTACCAATAACGCCAGAAATATCAGATTTTAGAGTTTGTAGAAGCCTATCATCAAATCCTGATTTCCATCCAGACTGCCCTCCATATTGTGCTTCTGATTTGATGTCTAAATTTTCACCACTAGGAGATAGCTTAATTGTTGCTCTTACTCTATATTTTTGTGTGTACATACCTTTTTTATTCCAGTTATAAACCCACCCTGTCCTAGCATATTTAGATTCCTTATTTAGCATCTCCATTTCAAATTTTCTAGCTAAAATATCTACTGCTTCATCCCAAGCTCTATCTTTTTCAATTTCACTTCTAATAGGAACAGAAGTCCAACTTCCATCACCTGTTTTTACAAATGATTTTGGGGCACCGCAACTTAAAAGTAAAAAAGCAAATAAAATAAATAAATAATTTCTCACACTTAACAAATTAAAGATCAATTAAATATACAAATAAATTCTCATAAATAATGGTTTGGACTTATCTAAAAGTAAGAGAAATAGCTAAATTTTAAATGCGTAAAAATTAAATCAAAAATTTAAAATAGTAACCTCTGAATAATACTATCAATCTACATCCTCTTGTCCAAGTAATATTATATAACCCGTTTCTTTGTTTGTCAATGTAACTAAATTGAAGTCCTCATTAAAAGAAGCTTCATTTTCAACCCCATCAATAATATAAGTTTGAATTTGTTCATTCAAATTATCTCCTTTGTTTTCCCAAGTACCTTCACTTTCATTATTTAAAGTGTTTTCTCTTTTAATATACATACCATCAGCCTTGTATTCGATATCAAAAAATTCGTTTCCACTGTATGGGTCGTCCAAAAGCCAAAGCCAAATGCCAATTAATGGATCAGTGATACTTTCTTGTTGTTGCTCTGATTTTTCCATTTCATAAGAGGTACAATCAAGTACAAGAAACAAAATTGATAACAAAAAAAGTTTTCTCATATTTTAAATGTAAATAATCTTCAAATTATACTATCATATTTCATCTAACATTATATTTTATTCTTTGTATTGTTCTTTTTTTTTACTTTGTTATTTAGCTTAGTTATATGAAATATTTTGTAAAATGGCTTTGGATTATAACCCTTATTGTTGCTATTATATATTCTATATATGACTTTATGAAAAATGGTTTTAATTGGCGAACAATTATAAATTTAATCATTGTTGTTAGTAGTGGGATTGCCTTATTCTGTAAGAAATAAATTTTTTTACTTTATTTTAATAATATGAATTTACCCCTTATTATTTTTTGGTTTATTGGATTAGTAGTTGTCATATATTATTACACATTTGTAGTATGATTGAAGTCCCTCTTTATCCTAATGGTTATCCCTGCAAATGCTCAGTTAATTGTAATTATTCAAAGGCTTACAAGGACGCTGGAAAACCAAAATATATAGATTATGAGAACTATACAAAAAAAGATTTTATACCAGAGACAAAAAACCAGGAACTCATTAATGACTTCTTGAATGCTAAGTACTGTTTGAATAAATAAATTTTATTCTAAAAAATGAAAAAGCTGCTCACTGTTCTAATGTTATTGCCTCTGATTTCGTTTGGACAAGAGCAATTAAAAGATGTTGACTCATCATTTTATCGAGAAGATCAAATTTATTTTGGTACATCTTTTACGCTTCTTTACAGCAATCAAGAAAAATTTAAACGCCAAGGAATTTCAAAACATTTTCAACTTGGTTTTGTAAGAGATATTCCACTAATTTCTTCTGGTAAATTAGCACTTGGTTTGGGTTTAGGATATTCCTTTCAAGACTATAATTCTAATTTAGTAAGATTTAATGTTAATGATGATAGTTCAATTTACATTGTAAATTATACCTTGAATCAAAAATCTAAATTATCTTTTAATTTCATTGAATTTCCAATTTCTTTGAGATGGAGAAACTCTTCTCCTAATAATCATCAATTCTGGAGAGTTTATACTGGATTTAAATTTCAAAGAAATTTTCTTTCAAAATTAAAATATAACTCTCGTGATATAAGAAACATTTCTGATGAAGTTAATAATTGGAACAAGGAGTTGTATTTAAGTATTGGATATAACACGTGGAATTTTTATTTCTCTTATGGCTTAAATCAAATTATTAGAAACTTTCAGAACCAATATTCTGGTGAATCATTTAAAGTTAGATTTCTAAAGATTGGGTTAATTTTTTATTTACTATAGTTACTAAAAATAAACTTTTTCAAAGTGACACTCAATAGTAACTATCTTAAAGAATCATATTGATTTATAGGACCGCTTATACCTCTGATTAAAATGTTGTCTATTATTTCCACATTTTCAGGGACAAGTTCTGAACCTATTTTAGCATACTCTCTTGCTCCGTTATCCATTGGCATTCCATTTTTGTCCATAAATACAGCCTCCATTTTATTCCAATAGTTTGAGTCATCTTGGATTTTGTAATTTGGTTCTAAATCATATATACCTATTTTCTTTAGATGTTGTAACCTTACAATAAAATAAACAAGCAATATTTTAGGTCTAATCCATTTGATTTTGTTTTTAATTTTTCCAAGAGGTTTACCCGTAAATGCATCATAAAAAGTTTCAAATTCTGTGGCAGGGTCTATACATTTTTTCTCTTTTAGGGATTTAAATAAACCCGTTAAGGAATCTTGTACATCTTCATCTACTAATGTATATGAATAGCTTTGTTTTTCTTCATTGTAAGGGGAAGGGACTTCTTTTAAATCAACGATTTTATTTATTGCATGTACACCTAATTCTTCAAGTTTTACGAATAGATAATTGTAAAGGTGTGTTTCTTCCCATTTATTAATTAGTAATCTATTTATCCAATATCTTAATGTAGCTTTTTTCATTTCTAACTTGTCCTCTTCATCTAACATAAATTGATCAAGTATAGTTGCAAGTTGTATACTGACTTTCTCCTCTATGTCTTTAGTACTTATTTGCATTAAAATATTGAAACTTCTATTTAAGCCTGACATATAACTTAGAACAAGACTTAGGATTGACTCTTTATCATACTTCCCTTTTTCCTTTATTACTATTGGTTTAGAATAGTAAGATTTAATTACAGGCTCTATAAACTTATATGTCATTATATAACTAAATGTCTTTGGAATGCTCATCTTACAACAAGTTTTTGCTCCTTTTGGAATTTACAATTTAGAGACTAAATTTAGATGATTTCAATATTCTTAAATAATTATGTGAAGAAATCTTATTGTAATCAATTTGAAGAGAGAAATTGATTATTTAGGAATTCTAATGATTTATCAAAAATTAAATTGAAATATTTATTTTTTTTGTCGCGCATACTGAATGAATGACCTTTATTTTTAAATAAAACTAATTCAGAAAAATTTTTATTTTCAATCATTTTGTTATTGAATTCTTCAGAATATTTACGTAATCCATCGCTTTCCCCTACAAATAACAATGAAGGTGGAGTGTTTTTATCAATGTTATATATTGTTGATACACTATTGAAATTTTTTGTTCCAAGCCATTCAAATGATCTATATTTAGATGGTTCTCCCATTGCGAGTAAAATCATAAAGTTAGGTCTAGATAAAGAATTATTTTTTTTGTCAATCAAAGTCCCTAGTGCAGCAGACAAATATCCACCAGAAGAATATCCAAAAGCAGTAATTTTATTTTCATTTATTCCAAATAAATCAGCATTTTTCCTGATAAAAGTGAATGAATCTTGAGCATCACTAATACATTCTATTGCTGTTACTGACTCTTTACTTTTGACCCTATAATCCACAATGAATGAAACGAATCCTTCTGAACAAAACCTTTTTGCAATAATTTCCATCTGATCTAAATTTCTGTTTGTTAATCCACCTCCAAAATAAAAAACAACAGAAGGATAATTCATTTCTGAATTCCATTTTTCAGGCTTAAACATATATAATTTTAGGTCACGCCCGCTGGCTTTTTTGTAATTAAAACTATCGCTTGAATATAATTCATCATCTTGTCCAAAAGTCAATAATGGAATAAATAAGAAAAAAAGGATTAATTTTTTCACTTTAATTGGTTTGCTGTAAAATACAAATTTATTCTACAAATAAAATTTTATAGTTTTATATAATCCACAATAATCTGTCCTAAATTCCAACTTGGGATGTAATAAGTTAATTTATTTTGCTCTCTTAGTTTTTTTAATATCCTTTCTTGTAAAATACTCGAGTTTCCGGTAATAATTGTTAATGAAAAAGATCCTTTTTCTTGCAGATTTAGAAGCTCAGTTTCTACTTTTTCAAGGGCTTCTTTATGACGGATTCCGTGTAAGTCTATACTAGTATTAATGACCTTAATTTATTTTAAAAGTAGCAATAAAATCATTGATTTATTTTCGAAACATACCTTTTAATATGCATAAGATCGAGTGAGTCAGAATCTCCGTATTCCTCTCTTAATTCTTTTAATTTTTGATGAAGGTTGTCTTTAATTTTTTTGTATTGGGGATCGTTATACACATTTTTCATTTCAGATGGATCTTCTTTCAAATCATATAACTCCCATTCATCAATATCATAATAAAAATGCATTAATTTATATCTCTCAGTCCTAACACCATAATGTCTTTTGACCATATGTACTGATGGATATTCGTAATATGTATAATAAATAGCATCTCTCCATTTAGTTTCTTTTTGGCTTACAATATTTCTAAACGAAAGACCCTGAAAATTATCACTTGGAGTAATTCCAGCATAATCAAGAAAAGTCGGTGCAAAATCAAGATTTTGAATCATTTTGGAGATTTTTATACCGGGTTTTATTTCCTTAGGATAACGCATCAGCAAGGGAGTTCGAAGTGATTCTTCATACATAAATCTTTTATCAAACCAACCATGTTCTCCTAAATAAAAACCTTGATCAGAAGTGTAGACTACAATTGTATTTTCTGATAAGCCTTCACTATCTAAGTAATCTAATAATTCACCAACACCGTCGTCAACTGATTGAATTGTGCGAAGATAATCCTTTATGTAGCGATTAAATTTCCAAATTGCTAAATCCTTTCCAGATAGATTTTGTCTTTTCATTTTATCGTTTTTGGGAGTGTAAGCATTAAGCCAGTCTTTTTTTTGGTCACTATTAAATCGATCTAATTCATTTTCAAAACCTGTTTTTTTACCATATGGGTCAGTAATCATTTTAAAGTCGTGACCCCATCTAGCTTGACCTCCGCTACCATGAGCAGCTTTAATCTGCTCTTCTGAAGCCGCAATTAACATTTCCTGTGTCTTTGCAGCAGTACCCCTATCACTGTAATCATCAAAAAAATTGGCTGGAGGATCAAATTCTTTATCATCAAAAAGAGTCAAATATTTTTTTTCAGGTTTCCAATTTCTGTGAGGTGCCTTTTGATGGTAAAGAAGTAAAAATGGTTTAGTCTTATCACGTTTCTCACTTAGCCAACTTAGAGCAATTTTTGTTGTAATACTTGTTACATAACCTTCTATTCGCTCTTGAATTCCATTAATTATAAAATCAGGATTATAATAATGACCCTGACCTGGAAGTACTGCAGAATAGTTAAAACCTTGTGGTAAACCTCTCAGATGAATTTTACCGACTAAAGCTGTTTGATAACCTACCTTTTG
>Ga0208878_1000677_pt1 | contig 11730 bp, 13 predicted proteins | sample Knorr_S15_td_Sur_FD_185600 | JGI IMG/M metagenome (GOLD analysis project Ga0208878, IMG submission 185600) | Marine microbial communities from Southern Atlantic Ocean transect - Knorr_S15_td_SurfaceA_ad_5m_LV_A (SPAdes) (version 2) | ecosystem: Environmental > Aquatic > Marine > Oceanic | place...
TTTTCTCAATATTTGCTTGTTGAGTGGGCGAGAGTTCGTCATCAAATACTACTACTGAGACATCATTGACTTTGACATATTTTGATATCTCATCTATTTTTCCTTTTCCGATAAATGTTCTTGGATTTGGCGTATTTATCTTTTGAGTAAACTTTTTAATAACATTTCCACCAGCTGTAACAGATAGAAACTCTAGTTCCTCTAAAAATTCTAATAATTTTTCTTCATCTTGGGAATCATTAACAACTCCAACTAAAACAGTATTTTCATAATTTGATTTTTTTGGCTCAATCATTTGAAAAGGAATAAGTTCTAAGATTAAACGTTTTGCCATCAAATACACCATATGTATAGTGTGTTATCCAATCGCCTAAATTAATATATTTTGATTTTGACTTTAATTGATGAACAATAGGCAAATGTCTATGTCCAAAAATAAAATAGTCAATATGTTCCTTTAATAGTTTTTTTTCGCAGAACTGAATTAACCATTCTTTATCTTCACCTTTAAATTTTAGGTCCTCTTTTCCTGATAATAATTTATTTTTTTGTGAAAAATATTTTCCAATCCATAAACCTATATCAGGGTGAATTAGTCTATACAGTTTAATAAATAAACTATTTGATAATATTAATTTCATCCTTTTATATCCATAGTCACCAGGTCCAAGACCATCGCCATGCCCTATATAGAACGATTTTGAGTTAAACACAAAGAGTTCGGGTGATCTAAAAACCTTTATGTTCAGCTCTTTTTCAAAATAATCATTCATCCAATAGTCATGATTACCAAGAAAAAAATAAATTTTTATTCCTGAATCAGACAGTTCTGCTAATTTTCCTAAAACTCTGGTAAATCCTTTTGGGATAGCTTCCTTATACTCAAACCAGAAATCAAATAAGTCTCCAAGCAAAAAAATGATATCAGCATCATCTTTAATTGAATCAAGCCATGAAACAAATATTTTTTCTCTTTTATGACTTTCTTCAAGTGAAGGTGCTCCAAGGTGATTATCTGATGAAAAATATATTTTTTTATTTAATGGAATATCCATGATCAACCAATTGCATTACTTAAATCTTCTATAAGATCATCTGCATCCTCAATTCCAACACTTAACCTTAATAAAGATTCTACTAGTCCTGATTTTTTTCTTTCCTCTGCTGGTATCGAGGCATGTGTCATACTAGCTGGATGACAGCAAAGACTTTCAACTCCTCCCAGGGACTCAGCTAATGTAAATAATTTTAGATTCTCTGCTATTTTTTTTGCAGATTCAAAAGAATTGTCTTTTGGGATGAATGAAACCATACCTCCAAATACATGCATTTGTTTTTCTGCAATTTTATAATTTTTATTATCTGAAAATCCTGCCCAGTATACATTACCAATTTTATCATTATTTCTCAAAAAGATAGCCACTTTTTCAGCATTTTCTGAATGTCTTTGCATTCTTAAATGCAATGTCTTAATCCCTCTTAGTGAAAGAAAACAATCCATTGGTCCAGGTGTAGCTCCTGAAGCATTTTGGATAAATGATAACTTATTATAAAGTTGCTCATCGTTAACAACAATAGCACCAATAACAACATCACTATGACCCGCGATATATTTTGTAGCAGAGTGCATGACAATATCTGCACCTAGCTCAAGTGGCCTTTGTATATAAGGAGATGCAAAAGTATTATCAATGCATAGAAGTATTTGATTTTTTTTAGCAATTTTTGATATTGATTCTATATCAACAACATTCATCATAGGGTTTGTAGGTGTTTCAGCCCAAATGAGCTTTGTTTTATTATTTATTTTTTTTGAGACTTCTTCAATATTTTCCATATCTACAAAGTGAAACTTTAAGTCATATTTCTCAAATATTTTTTTAAATAATCTATAGCTACCTCCATATAAATCATTTGTTGATATTATCTCATCACCAGGATTTAAAATTTTCACAATTGCATCAATTGCTGCCAAACCTGAGGCAAAAGCTAAACCATAATTACCATTTTCTAGAGATGCAATTGATCTTTCAAAATTAGTTCTAGTTGGATTATGGGTTCTACTGTACTCGTAGCCTTTATGAATACCTGGAGAGGTCTGAGCATAAGTAGATGTTTGATAAATAGGTGTCATAACAGATCCATACGCTGGATCTAAAATTTGGCCACCATGAATAGCTCTAGAATTAAATTTTAATTTTTTATTCATCTAATGCAAAGATAAAGATATTGGACTTTAAGTATACTTTTCACCTAAAATGATTTTCTTTGTTGCAAAACATTAGATGAATAACAGATACCTAGCTCTAGCCGCAGCATTTTTAGCAACAACAATATATGGGATAAATCATACTGTTGCTAAAGAAGTGATGCCAATTTATATAGGCTCATCTGGTTTTATAATGCTTAGACTTTTGGGAGCAACAATCCTTTTTTGGATTATTAGTTTTTTTACTCCTAAAGAGAAAATTCAGTCAAAAGATATACTTAAGATAGTTTTTGCATCAATTTTAGGCATGTGTACCAACATGTTAGCTTTTTTTAGAGGTTTAGAATTATCAACTCCAATAAATAGTGGTGTGATAATAACTTTATCGCCTGTTATAGTCCTTATTTTATCATATTTTTTTTTAAAAGAGAAAGTCACAATAAAAAAGATTCTTGGAATTATCATTGGATTTTCTGGAGCACTTTTTTTAATCATAAATAGCAGTAAAACAGGTATTAATGCTCCAAATATTCCTCTAGGAAATTCATTCTTCCTTCTTAACGCCTCCGCCTACGCTGGATATTTAATTATAGTTAAGCCTTTGACGGCCAAATACAACATTTTTACTATAATGAAATGGCTATTCCTAATAGGGCTAGTTTTATCAGCTCCTATTACATTTAATCAATTTGTTGAAGTAGAATGGACTCAATTACCTTGGTATGCTATTTGGAGAATGATTTATGTAGTTGTTGGTACTACATTTATGACATATTTACTTAATATTTATGCATTAAAGACATTGACTCCAACAGTAATTGGCTCATTTATATATCTACAACCAATAATAACTATAATATTCGCATTAGTGACCAATAATGACACTTTAGATTCAACAAAAATATTAGCATGTATTCTTGTGTTTATTGGCGTATATCTTGTATCTATTAGGAATAAGAATGATTGATTACTAAATTAGAAATATTAATTAAAGAGTATTATGTATTTTCAATTTTCTATAATAAATTTGGATAAATAAAAACTTGAATGAAAAGGCTTCTTTACATATCATTAATTACATTGATAATCTCATGTAATAATACTGGAAAAACAAATGAGAAATTTCAATATGAGAGAGTGAAGGAAGATAATACTTCTATCCCAGCTAACAATATGGTCTCAAATAACGTTATACTAAATTCAAATGACCAAATGAAGTTTGATAAAAAAATTATAAAGGTAAACTCAGGTCAAGAAGTTACATTGACATTGAATCATACAGGAAGGTTTCCCGTTACTTCGATGGGCCACAATTTTGTTTTAATAAAAAAAGATGTTGACATAAATCAATATGCACTCAAAGCTGCTGGAGCAAGAAATAACGACTATATACCAGATGGAGGTAATGAAATTGTATATACTAAAATGCTAGGTGGTGGTGAGTCAGACACTATTACTTTTAATCCACCTGAGCCTGGTACATATACTTTTATTTGCACTTTTCCAGGTCATTATATGTTAATGATGGGTGAATTTCTTGTCATTTAACGATAAATTATAAATTCTATCATTAAAAACTTTTTACCTGTAGTACTATTCATTTCATTTGGTTGTTCAAATAATATAACAAATGAAAAGGCCTTATCTAATAAAGGAATTGGTCCAATTTCTAACGTTGTATTTGAAAAAGAGGTAAACATCCAAATGTCTAATTCAGGTGAAAAGTTATTTAATCAACTTTGTACATCATGTCATATGATAAACGAAGATTATATTGGCCCAGCAATGTCAGGTATACTTGAGAGACGTTCTCCTGAATGGATAATGAATATGATTCTTAATCCAATTCAAATGCTTGAGGAAGATTCAATTGCCATTGAGCTACTAGCGAGGTATAATTTTGAATATATGTATAATCAAAATTTATTAGAAGAAGAGGCAAGAGAAATTTTAGAGTATTTTAGAATAATTGATTAAATATCAACATTACCATCGTAATAACCAGGAATAGACACAAATCCAAGTTTATTTATCAAAACATACTCGCTGGCTTTGTATGAATTGACTGCCATCTCACGAAATAAATTACATATTTGAGAATAATTTTTACCATTAGATGCAATCATACTTCCATTATCTATATGGTCGGAGAAGTATTTTTCTAAAGTTTTATTATCAACATCTTTAATTGATTTTTTATTTTCCGAAGAGAGTATCATAGTTATAAATTCTTCAATCATAACATTTAGATATTTTTGATCTTCGGTTCTGATGTTTTTAGCAACATATGCATCAACAAATTTTGAGAGATTTAATGAATTTGCTCCTGGAGATTCAGTCTCAGGAATTATAATTTCAAAAATTCTATCTAGAAAATTTATTTCGTTTTTACTAAAAAAACTAAGCTCTTTATTTGTTCTAGGTGAGTTACACGATTGAACTAATGAGATAACTCCAGATGAAATTGTAATTGCCCCAAATGAAGCTCCAATTCTTTTTATAGCCTTTCTTCTATCCATTTTACAAATTTTGTTTTTTTAATTCCTCAACAGCATGATTAGCCGCTCTTGCAGTAAGTGCCATATATGTTATTGATGGGTTTTGATTACCAGCAGAAGTCATGCATGCGCCGTCAGTAACATATACGTTTTTAACTTCATGAATTTGATTATTTGCATTCAAAACAGATGTCTTAGGATCTCGTCCCATTCTTGCAGTACCCATTTCATGAATCCCATTACCAAATACGTATTTACTCTCATAGCCGTAAACGTTCTTAAATCCAGACCTTTCAAGCATTTCCTCAGCTTGTTCTTTCATATCTTTTCTCATAGCAATTTCATTCTCTCTAATTGTTGCATCAAATGTTACTGTTGGAAGTCCCCATTTATCTTTCTTTGCATAGTTTAAAGTCATTTTATTGTCATGATAAGGCAGAATTTCACCAAATGCTCCCATACTTGCCGTCCAATCACCACGTTTAACAATGTTTTCTTTAAACCTTGGCCCATAGGAGACAAGCTCTTCTTTACTGTCAGCTATACTCATAAAGCCTCTATTTGCTCCTCCTTGATATCCATATCCTCTAATAAAATCCTTTCTATCAGTCACCCCTCCAATATTTCTGAACCTAGGAATAAAGAACCCAGCAGGCTTTCTCCCAAAAGTTGTTTTATTTTTAAACCCTTCGAAAGTTCCTGAGGCACCAACTTGAAAATGATGATCCATTAGATTGTGGCCTAATTCTCCAGAGTCGTTACCCATACCATTTGGAAATCTATTTGATTTTGATTGCATCAATATTGATGTCGAGGCAATTGCTGAAGAACATAAAAAAATTACTTTAGCAAAGTACTCATAAGATTGATTGTTTTCAGAATCAATAACTCTTACACCTTTTGCCTTTTTTTTATCCTCATCATAAATTATTTCATGAACTATTGAATTTGGCATTAGCGTCATATTACCAGTAGCATCGGCTGCAGGAAGCGTAGATGAGTTACTACTAAAATAAGCACCGTATGGACACCCTCGCATACACCTATCTCTTAGTTGACAAGAAACTCTTCCAAGTCCTGGTTTTGTTCCCTCTGTTATATGAGCTGTTCTTGCATTTGAGAGTATTCTGCCATCAGAAAAATTATTAGCAATGCTCTTTCTCATATGTTTTTCAAGAATATTTAACTCAAATGGTTTTAAAAACTTTCCGTCTGGAAATTGAGGAAGCCCTTCAGGCATACCCTGGACTCCAATGTATTGTTCTACGTAGTCATACCACGGTGCTATATCCTTATATCTTATTGGCCAATCAATTGCAATCCCATCTTTTAAGTTTGCTTCAAAATCAAACTCACTAAGTCTGTAAGTATGTCTTCCCCATGTTAATGACCTTCCTCCAACATGATATCCCCTAATCCAATTAAATTTATTTTTATCATCATTATAGGGATGGTCAATATCATCAACAAAAAAGTGTCTAGAAGACTCAGTATTAACATATCCTGTTCTGCTTTGCTTTGGCTGTCTTTGAAGAGCATCTTGAGTAATAGTATCCCCACCTTCAAAATCCCAGGGATCCATATCAGCAGTATGATAATCGTCAACATGAGTAATCATTCTTCCTCTTTCAAGTACAAGGGTCTTCAACCCCTTTTCTGTTAATTCTTTTGCAGCCCAACCACCACTTATACCAGTTCCTACTACAATTGCATCATATTTGTTTTGCATATTTTCAATAAGTTTTTTTCAATTTAAAGAATATATATTTTAAATCGTAAATAATTATTTAAATTTATACTTATACTAATATAAAAAACCAAAATATTATGAAAAGAAAGGAATTCATCAAATTAGCTTCAACAGGCGCTCTTGGTATATCATCACTAGGATATATATCTTGTGAATCTCAAAAAGAATTATTTTTTAAATTATCACTTGCTCAATGGTCATTTCATAACTTGTTTCAGAGTGGTCAAAAATCTCCATATGAATTTGCTAAAATTTCAAAAGAGTTAGGGTTTCAAGGAATTGAATATGTATCTCAATTCTATCCAAATGTTTCAACAGACAAGTCTGCGTTTTCAGAATTTGTAAATAGGAACAAGGATTTATCAAATGAAAATGAAGTAGAGAATGTATTAGTTATGATTGATGATGAAAATGGCAATTTAGCTGATGAAGACGATAATAAGAGGAATGATTCAATTGAAATGCACAAAAATTGGATAAATGCAGCGGCGGAAATTGGTTGTTCATCTGCTAGATTAAATTTATATGGATCTAAAAATATTGAAATCTGGAAATCTTTGTCAATGGATAGCCTTGCTAAATTAGGTGAACATGCAAATTCATTAAATATTAATGTTATTGTTGAAAACCATGGAAGGATAACTTCTAACATTCCAGAGCTAATGGATGTTATATATGGAGTAAATATGGATAACGTTGGAACTCTTCCTGATTTTGGAAACTTCTGTATGGCTGATGAAGGCTACGGCTCAGTATTTGATGGAACTTGTGCAACTATTTATGACTTCTATAAAGGAGTTGAAGAGATGATGCCAAAAGCATTCGCAGTTAGTGCAAAATCTAACGATTTTGACGAAAATGGTGACGAAAAGACAATAGATTATACAAAAATGTTGAAGATTGTTAAAAGCTCTGGTTATACTGGTTATATTGGAGTTGAATATGAGGGTGAAAGATTATCTGAGGAAGATGGTATTATAGCTACTAGAGATTTATTAATTAAAGTCGGTCAATCAATATAAAATGAATAAAATAACAAATATAAAACTCAGCATAATGATGTTCCTTGAATTTTTTATCTGGGGATGTTGGTTTGTTACAATGGGGACCTTTCTATCTCAAGCTTTTAGTGCATCTGGAGGAGAAATTTCCTTAGCATATGAGACCCAATCGTGGGGTGCGATTATTGCCCCATTTATCATTGGATTAATTGCTGATAGGTATTTTGATGCAGAAAAGATTCTTGCAATTATTCATATCATTGGCGGTGGACTTCTCTTTATGTGTTCAATTGCCTTAGGTTTTGATTCATTCTATCCATACATTTTAATATATATGATACTTTACATGCCTACATTAGCTTTGGTAAATTCAATAGCATTTAGACAAATGAAAGATCCTTCCAAAGAATTTCCAAAAATTAGAGTTTGGGGAACTATAGGATGGATTGTTGCAGGTCTTGTTATTAGTTATGGAGTTGGCTGGGAGGCTATGCAGACACTTGAATATACTTTTTATTTAGCTGCAATAGTATCTGCTACATTAGGTGTTTTTAGTTTTACTTTACCTAAAACTCCTCCAAAAGCAAAAAACGAGAGTCCTAGCTTGAGAGAAATCTTAGGTCTTGATGCTCTTCAGCTTCTAAGAGATACCCGATATTTAGTTTTTTTCTTATCATCTATTCTGATATGTATACCTCTTGCTTTCTACTACCAGGATGCTAATTTATTTTTAAATGAGCTTGGCATGGCAAATGCAGCGGGTGTTATGACGTTAGGTCAAATATCTGAAGCATTATTTATTTTGTTACTTCCAATTTTCCTTAACAAATATGGGATTAAAAAAACACTTATTATTGGAATGCTGGCTTGGAGTTTAAGATATGTTCTATTTGCATTTGGAGACACTGGGTCAAATATTTGGATGTTAATTTTTGGTATTGTTCTCCATGGGATATGCTATGATTTTTTCTTTGTGTCTGGTCAAATATATACAGACTTTAAAGCAGGTGAAAAATATAAAAGTGCCGCTCAAGGTTTAATTGCGCTAGCAACATACGGAATTGGGATGCTTATTGGTTTCAGACTTGCTGGTATTATTACGGACCAATATGCAATTGATTCAGGACATGACTGGACTCAAATCTGGACATTTCCAGCAATATTTGCAGCAGTGGTATTAGTGATTTTTATTTTAACATTTAAAAACGAGAAAATAGAAGTTGAAAAATAAAATTAGACTTGGAATCTTAGGTGGTGGAGGTGATTCTTTAATTGGGATAGTTCATAGAATTGCGTCATCGATGCATGATACCTATGAAATAATTGGAGGTGTATTCAATCCAGATTTTTCTGAAAATCTAAAATTTGCTGAAGAAATTGGATTAAATAAAGATAGAATATATGAAGACTATGAAAAGATGATTGAGGAGGAGTTAAAACTTGATGAAAATGAAAGAATGCAAGTTGTATCAATTCTAACACCTAATTTTCTTCATTATCCAATGGCAAAAAAGCTTCTAGAAAATAATTTCAGTGTCATTTGTGAAAAACCAATGACAACAACCTATGAAGAAGCTAGAGACTTAGAAAAAATATATAAATCAAACAATTTAACATTTGCTGTAACATATACATACACTGGTTATCCAATGATAAGACAAATGAAAGAAATGATTAAGGCTGGAGAAATAGGTGAGGTACAACGTGTTGATCTTCAATATTATCAAGGCTGGATAAACCCAATTATTCATGATTCCAAAAGACGTTCTGAAACTTGGAGGCTTCAACCTGATAAGTCAGGAATTAGTTGTTGTATTGGTGACATAGGAACACATGCATTTGATATGCTAGAATATGTAACAGGAATGGAAGTTGATGAACTTCTATCTGATTTAAACTACGTCTATGATGATAATATCATGGATGTAGATGGCACAATTTTAATTAGATTCTCGGATAAGATTAAAGGTGTTATAAGGGCTAGTCAAATAGCGACTGGTGAAGAGAATAATTTTACCGTTGCAATTTATGGCAAAAAGGGAGGTTTAAAATGGGAACAACAAAACCCAAATTATTTATATCATTTAAGTGAGTTAAATCCATTAAGAATATTAAAGCCAGGACATGATTATAATTCAAATTTTGCTAAAATTTCAACTAAATTACCTCCAGGTCATCCTGAAGGAATGTTTGATTCAATGGCAAATATTTATAATGGAGTTGCTAGAGAGATAAATGGAACAATAGAATTTGATGGTGAATACCCTTCTTTAAATGATGGATTAAGAGGTATGATTTTTATTGAGAAAGCTATTGAATCTCATAAAAAAGGTAATATTTGGGTTAAATTAAATTGATTTTATAATGAAAACAATAAAAGGTCCTGCAGTTTTCTTAGCTCAGTTTGTGGATAAAAAAGCTCCATTTAATTCTCTTGACGGGATGTGTAAATGGGCTGCTGATCTTGGATATAAAGGAATTCAAATACCAACATGGGAGAGTTTTTTAATTGATTTAGATAAAGCTGCTGAAAGTCAAGATTATTGTGATGAACTGATTGGTAAGGTAGGATCCTATGGATTAGAAATTACAGAATTGTCTACTCATCTTCAAGGTCAATTAGTAGCAGTTCATCCTGCATATGATCTGATGTTTGATAATTTTGCTCCTGATAAACTAAAGAAGAATCCTAAAGGAAGAACTGAGTGGGCAATTGACACTGTAAAAAAAGCAGCAGTTGCTAGTAGAAGACTTGGCTTGAAAGCACACGCTACTTTTTCAGGTGCATTATTGTGGCATACTTGGCATCCATGGCCACAGGCTCCAAAAGGATTAGTTAAAATGGGATTTGAAGAGCTTGCTAAAAGATGGCTTCCAATTCTAGATGTATTTGATGAGAATGGAGTAGATGTATGTTATGAAATTCATCCTGGAGAAGACCTTCATGATGGAATTACTTTTGAAAGATTTCTTAAAGCAACTAAAAATCATAAGAGAGTTAATATACTCTATGATCCAAGCCATTTTATTCTTCAACAACTTGATTATATAACATATATTGATCATTATCATGAATTTATTAAATCATTTCACGTTAAAGATGCTGAATTTAATCCAACAGGTAAAAAAGGAGCATTTGGTGGATATTTAGATTGGGCTGATAGAGCAGGTAGATATAGATCTTTGGGAGATGGGCAGATTGATTTCAAAACAATATTTTCAAAACTAACACAATACGGATGTGATGTATGGGCGGTTATGGAATGGGAATGTTGTATCAAAAGTCCTGAACAAGGAGCTATAGAAGGTTCAAAATTTATAAACGACTTAATTATAAATTCTACCAATAAAAAATTTGATGATTTTGCAGGAGGTGATACCAATGAAGAAGATTTAAAAAATATGTTAGGTTTATAGTCATGAAAAAACTGTTCATTACATCTCTAATATTAATTTCAAGCTTTTGTTTTTCGCAGAATAGTGAATGGACATATATTTTTGATGGAAAGTCTTTCAATGGGTGGCATCAATATAATGGTGAATCTGTAGGCAGTCAATGGTCAATTAGTAACGGTGAACTTATTTTTACAAATAACAGAGATAGCAAACAAGATATTGTAACTGATAATGAATATTCAAATTTTGAACTATCCATTGAATGGAACATATCAAAAGGTGGGAATAGTGGAATATTTTATGGCGTCCAAGAACTCCCCGATTTTGATGAAGCATTTATGACTGGTCCTGAAATACAAATATTAGACAATAAAAATTTCTTTACCTCAACTAAACTTCATAAAAGCCCATCTTTATATGATTTAGTTAGTACAGAAAACAAAGCCCTTGAAGTAAAGAATCACGGAGAGTGGAATCACTTAATTTTAAGAATTGATCATCAGAATAATTTAGGTACAGCACAATTAAATGGTGAATTTGCTTTTTCATTTCCTCTATCCGGTCCAGAGTGGGATAATCTTGTATCAAAGTCTAAGTTTAGGTATAAAGAATACTACACAACAAAGGCTGGGTCTAACGAAGAATTTTTAGCTTTTGGTGCTTTTAAATCTGGTAAAATTGGTCTTCAAGACCACGGAAGTGACGTAAGATTTAGAAATATCAAAATTCGAAAATTATATTAATATCTATAATTTCAAAATATTATCCTTATAACGAACTATAGATGAATAGAAATAAGCTTATTGTTTTTTCAGCTCCATCAGGAGCAGGAAAAACTACGCTTGTGAAACATATTTTATCTCAATTTAGTAATAC
>Ga0208878_1000680_pt1 | contig 11633 bp, 8 predicted proteins | sample Knorr_S15_td_Sur_FD_185600 | JGI IMG/M metagenome (GOLD analysis project Ga0208878, IMG submission 185600) | Marine microbial communities from Southern Atlantic Ocean transect - Knorr_S15_td_SurfaceA_ad_5m_LV_A (SPAdes) (version 2) | ecosystem: Environmental > Aquatic > Marine > Oceanic | place...
TTATCTCAGCGTCATCTAAAGCAATTAATTCTACAACAGCAGCATGAAGTTGATTTTCATCTCTTGAAGGGGCAGTACATCCTTCAAGGTAACTTACATAACTTGATTCATCAGCTATTAACAAAGTCCTTTCAAATTGTCCGGTACCAGCTTGATTGATTCTAAAGTAAGTTGATAATTCCATTGGACACTTTACTCCTTTGGGTATGTAACAAAATGATCCGTCAGAAAAAACTGCAGAATTAAGTGCTGCAAAATAATTATCTCTTTTAGGAATAACAGTACCAATATACTTTCTTACAAGCTTAGGGTGGTTCTTTATAGCATCTGAAATAGAGCAAAAAATTATTCCTTTTTCTTCTAATGTATCTTTAAATGAGGTAGCGACTGAAACAGAGTCAACCACAACATCCATAGCAACTCCACTTAATCTTTTTTGTTCGTCAATTGAAATTCCGAGTTTATTGAATGTTTTTAAAAGCTCTGGGTCAACTTCATCTAAAGATTTGAGATTTGGCTTTTTCTTAGGTGCCGAATAATAAGAAATCGCTTGATAATCAGGCTCATTATACTTGAGATTTGACCATGAAGGTTTTTTCATTCCTTTCCATATTTTAAATGCGTCCAATCTCCAATCTGTCATCCATTTAGGTTCATTCTTTTTCTTTGAAATAGCAATTACAATTTCTTCACTAAGTCCTACAGGAAATGTCTCAGAATCTATATCTGTATAGAAACCATATTCATATTCTTTAGTTTCAAGTTGTTTCTTTAATTCTTCCTCTGTATAAGCCATAAATAACCTTTAAATATTCGCAAATATACAATTAAATCAAGGTTTTTTAAATATTTTTAAGTGTTAATAAATCTATAATTATGTTATGAATTATAGATAAAATAAATGATCCAATTACGTTAATTTTGAATTATGGATAACATAGAAGAAAATGGTTCAAATGATATTCAAAGTATTAGCGAAAAAGAATTAATTCAAAGAATAACAAAATCTTTTAAAAATAAGAATAGTTCCACTAAAGTTGATATTGGCGACGATGCTGCAATTTTAAGGTTTGAAAAATACAACTTAGCCATATCTCAAGATATTTTAGTTGAGAATGTTCATTTTGACTTATCATATGTGCCTTTAAAACATCTTGGATACAAAAGTGTAGTGGTTAATATTTCTGATATAATTTCTATGAATGTGAAACCCTCTCATGTATTAGTCTCCATAGCTGTCTCAAACAGATTCAAAATTGATGCTATTGAAGAAATTTATGATGGTATTAAACATGCTTGTTCATATTATAGTGTTGACTTAATTGGAGGAGATACAACTTCCTCGAATAAAGGGTTAATGATATCTGTTACATGTATTGGTAATACCAACAGTGAAAAGATTACATTGAGAAAAGGAGCTAATGAAAATGATTTACTTGTAGTTTCTGGCGACCTTGGATCTGCATATATGGGGCTGCAAGTACTCGAGAGAGAAAAAAAAGTTTTTGAGGTTAATCCTAAATCTCAACCAGACCTTTCTAGCTACAGTTATTGTATCGAGAGACAGCTAAAACCTGAGGCAAGGGTAGATATTCTTAATCATCTAAAAGAGATGAATATAAATCCTACCTCTATGATCGATATTAGTGATGGTCTATCATCTGAAATCAACCATCTCTCAGACAATTCAGGTTTATCTTTTCATATTTATGAAGATAAAATACCTATTTCAGATGAAACAAAAAAAGTTTGTGAGGAGTTTAAAATTAGTCCAACAATTGCTGCATTAAATGGTGGTGAAGATTATGAATTATTATTTACTGTACCTAAAAGATTTAAGAAAAAAATAGAAAGTTCCGACTATTTAACAATTATTGGTTCAAGTTTGAATAAAAAAAATGATAATTGTATGATAACAAGTTTAGGTCAAAAAATAAATCTTACAAGTTCAGGATGGGACGCATTTAAAAATGAGGGTTAACCAAGAGCAACATCAAGAATCATCATTATAATAAATCCACCAATAAATCCTAAGGTTGCAACATCGGTATATTTATCAAGCTGAGTTTCAGGGATCACTTCCTCAACTACAACAAATATCATAGCTCCTGCAGCAAATGCTAATGCATATGGTAAAATTGGTGTAAAGAAAGTGACTGCTAATGCGCCAATAACACCTGCTATTGGCTCAACAATAGCGGATAACTGACCGTACCAGAAACTTTTAAATCTACTAATTCCTGACCTTCTTAATGGCATTGCCACTGCTATACCTTCTGGAAAGTTTTGTAGACCAATTCCAAAAGCAAGAACTACAGCACCTGCAACAGATGCCTCTGGAATTCCAGCAGCTACTCCACCAAACAGGACACCTACAGCAAGACCCTCAGGAATATTATGTAAAGTAATTGCTAAAGTTAAAAGAGTTGTCCTTCTCCATGGGGTTTTGATTCCCTCTGCATCTTCTTCTTTAAAATTAATATGTAAATGAGGTAAAACTTTGTCAATACCAAATATGAATAATGCTCCTAGACCAAATCCAATTGCAGAAGGCATAACCTTAACAAACCCCTCACCAGCACTCATTTCAATTGCTGGAGAAAGTAGGCTCCAAAAACTTGCTGCAACCATAACACCACCAGTAAAGCCAAGCATACCATCTAATGCCATTCTGCTCATTGACTTAAACAAGAATACGGAGGATGCACCAAGAGCAGTTACACCCCATGTAAATAATGTTGCATATAATGCACCTAATACAGGGTCAAGAGATGAAAAAAATTCAATTATTTGATCCATATTTGTATATTGTTTATTCTATTTGTCTGCAAAAATAATAATTAGCTTCTATAACGGATGAAGATTGATGAAAAATTTGATTATATAATTTGTGGAGGCGGAGCTACTGGTCTACTTCTATCTCATTCGTTAATTTCTGACAATTTTTTCAATAACAAAAGTGTTTTAATAATTGAAAAAGAACCAAAAATTGAGAATGACAAAACATTTAGTTTTTGGGATAACCAGATAAGTATACTTGATAAAATAGTACATAAATCATGGGAAAGAGCAGAATTTAAAGACTCTGAATTTACTAGCTCGTTCAATCTTGATCCATACAAATACAAAATGGTGAGGTCTGATAAGTTCTATGCATTTATGAAAAAAAAAATTGATAAAGCTTCAAATTTTACTTATTTGAATGCTAGTGTTAATAATATTATTCAGGAATCTGATATAAATTATATTGAAACCGATAAAGGAACTTTTCAATGTTCAATTGTTTTTTCAAGTATTTACAATCCTAAAGAATTTGATTTCAAGAAATACCCACTTATAAAGCAGCACTTTCTTGGATGGACAATTGAAACCCAAGAAGATTTTTTTGATGAAGATAAAATAAGATTTATGGATTTTAGTGTTGACCAACATCAAGAAATTAGGTTTATGTATGTGTTACCCTTTTCTAAAAAAAGTGCTCTTTTCGAATATACTTATTTTGGTGGTGAAGTAATGAAGAATTCAGATTATGAAAAAGAGATAAAAAAGTATCTTGATAGAGAGGGTATTAAAAAATATGAAATAACGGAGAAAGAAAAGGGATTAATTCCTATGACTTGTTACCCTTTTTTTAATGCAAATACAGATAGTTTTGTCAAAATTGGAACTTCTGGTGGTTGGACAAAACCAAGCACTGGTTATACTATTAAAAACTCAATTGAAAAAATTGATATGATTCTTAAATTTATAAAAGAAGATAAGCCATTATCAAAACTAAGATTTAAGAGCAGATTTTGGTATTATGATGTTTTATTTTTAGATGTACTTGTTGATTCAAAAGGAAAAGGAAGTCGGGTTTTTTCTGATCTATTTAGAAATAATGACCCGCTATTACTTTTTAAATTTCTTGGTGAGAAAACGAATATTTTTGAAGAGATTAGAATTTTTGTATCAGTAAATATTATGACTTTTGTAAAGTCTCTGATAAAAAGGGTTAAATCTGTCTATCTAAAAGATTTCTTGAAAAATTAAGTATCTGATCCTTTTTGTTTGTATCAATTTCTAGTTGACTTATATTTTTAGAAGCTTTATTAGAGTATTCTTTTACTTTTTGCTTAAGATAATCAACAGATCCAGAATCTTCATAAAAAGTTTTAATTGAACTAATCTTTAACTCTTCACTTAACTCATCAGAGTAAAACACCTTTTCAAATTCTTCTCTTTGGTTTTTACTTAAATTTTTAATTGTATATATGTAAAGTAATGTCTTCTTTTTTTCAATAATATCTCCTCCAATTCTTTTTCCAAATTTTTTTTCATCGCCAAAGCAGTCGAGCAAATCATCCTCTAACTGAAAAGCAATTCCAAGATTTAATCCTACTTCATACAATATTTGCTTGTTTACATCTTTTGTGTTTGAAACGATACCTCCAAATTTGTATGCACAAGCAATAAGTTCAGCTGTTTTATTTTGAATCATCTCAAAATATTTTTCTTCATCTACAAGATTTTGACTAGAAAAATCAATATCATATTGCTGACCCTCACACAAAAGTCTTGAAGTCTCGATAAGCTGTTTAGATAATTCTAAATATATTAAGTCATCATATTTTTTTAGAAACTCATAAGATATTATTAGCATTACATCTCCGGATAAAATTCCTGTATTTATATCCCATTTTGTGTGGATAGTTTGTTTACCCCTTCGCATTAATGAGTTATCCATTATATCGTCATGGGCCAAAGTAAAATTGTGAAATATCTCAAGAGAAGCAGATGCGGGTAGAGCTTTTATTGAATCGTGTGATAAAATATCAGAGACACTCATTGTAATTAGAGGCCTTAGTCTTTTACCTCCAGATTCAAGAATGTATTTAACGGGCTGATACAGATTTGTTGGATCAGAGTGAAGCAATTCTGATTTTAGAAAACTTTCAAAATTTGTAATCAAATCTTTCATTAATGAAATACAATAATAAATATACTATTTAATTAATTGTTAATTTTTTATTAATCATTTGTTTAGTTCATATGTTTAAGTTTATTTTGTGCTCCGATAATATTGTGGACAATAATTATTCAAATACAGAAATTAAAATTAAAGATGCTGCTAAATCACTTTTTTTAAAAAAAGGATATAGCGCAACTACCACTAGGGATATTGCTAGAGAATCTGATATCAATCTAGCAATGTTAAATTATTATTTCAGAAGTAAGAGAAGGCTATTCGAAATAATAATGTTTGAGACCTTATATGAATTTCTTAGTAAAATGGTTGAAGTTTATAATGATGAGAAGACTTCACTTGAACAAAAACTAAAACTATGTTCTGAAAAATATATAGATATGATTATTGCTGAGCCTTTACTTCCAACTTTTGTTTTAAATGAATTAAAAAATAACCCTACATCTTTCTTAAAAATGCCTACAACAAAAATGATAATGAAGTCAAATTTTGTAGCTCAATATCAAGAGGGTGTGAAAAAAGGCATTTATAGAAAGGTTGATCCCATTCATTTTGTGACTAATGTTTTAAGTGTAATTGTTTTTCCCTTTATGTGTAGTCCAATAATTATGAAGATTGAAAATCTCTCCAAAAAGGATTTTAACATAATGATGACCGAAAGAAAAAAATTAATTCCAGCTTGGATAATTCAAATGATAAAAAAATGAGAAAACTATTATTAATAATATTTTTTAGCTCAACAGTGTTGGCTCAAGATAACTTACTAAGCTTAAGTTTAGACGAGGCAGTTGAATACGGTATTGAAAATAATAGAAATTTAAAAAATGCTGAAAGAGAGATTCAAATGGCATTCAAAGAGAGATGGAAGACAATTGCAATCGGACTTCCAAATGTTTCGTTGGAATTAAATTACTTAAATAATCTTGAGCTTCAAACTTCACTTATACCAGCTGAATTTTTTGGAGGGGAAAAAGGAGATTTTTCTGAGATTCAATTCGGAACTGAACAGTCTGCAATTGGCTCAGTTAGAATGGAGCAATTACTTTTTGATGGCTCATGGTTAGTTGGACTAGACTATAGTAAAATCTATTTAGCTGGATCTGAAAACTTTTATGAAAAAACCTTTCTTCAAGTAAGAGAGTCAATAGTCAAATTATATAGTTTAGTAGTAACTCTTAATGAAGGAATAGTCTTATTGGAAAATAACTTGGAAAATTTCAAAAAAGATTTGTTTGAAATAACACAGTTATATGAAAATGGTTTTGAGGAAGTTGAAAATGTTGAGCAAATTAAAATAACCCTGGCTCAAGCTGAACTTTCACTTCTTCAAACAAAAAAAACTCAGGAAAACCAACTCAATTTATTAAAATTAATATTAGGAATAAACCTAGAAGATGAGTTAATACTAACAACTTCAATTAATGATTTTATTGCAAAAAATATAATTTTTGCAAATTCAATAGAAAGTTTTAGCACTGATAAAAATATTGATGTAAAGATTTCCCAAAATTTATTTGATACCAAAAAAATAGAATACAGACTGGAAAAATCTAAGCAACTTCCAAAACTTTCAGGTTTTATAAGTGGAACTTACACAGGATATAACAATGAATTTAATTTTACCAACAAAGCACAGAATTGGTTTGGATCATCTGTTTTTGGAGTAAAGTTTGAACTCCCCCTTACTAATGCGAATAAGCTAAATGTATCATCCCAAAAAGCTAAAATTGCAATGGATCAGGCCGCAACAAATCTTGAGGAGCAAAAAGAGAAGACATTTGCAGAAGTCCAACAAAAATTGAACGATTATCAACTTGCTGTTCAATCCCTTAGTGTTAATGAAAAAAATATGAGATTATCAATGTCAATTGAAGAGAAGAACTCTATTAAGTTTTTTGAAGGTTTAGTAACATCTTTTGAACTTAGGCAGGCTCAGCTCCAACTATTGGATTCTCAACAAAAATATTTGAATTCAGTTTTAGAAATTATATCGGTTAAAACAGAATTAGAAACATTATACAACAATTAATCATGAATAAAATTTTTACCCTTTTACTAATCATAATAATAAGTGGATGTAACTCTTCTAGAAATGCATCAATTGAGTCATTAATTGAATCAGGAGATCTAGACGAACTTAAAAAAAGAAAGAAAGAATACGTTGATGCAATGAACACTATGAAGGTTGAACTTAACGAGATAAATAATGGAATCTCATTATTAGATGAAAATGAAAGACTTACACTTGTATCAAAATATGAAATTCAACAAACTGTTTTTAATACTTATATCGAAGCACAGGCAAACCTAAAAACTAGAAAAAATGTAATTATACTGCCCGAGTTTCAAGGTACGCTAGAAAAAGTATTGGTTCGCGAGGGTCAAAAAGTAAAAAAAGGCCAGCTTTTAGCAGAAATCAATGATTCGGGTCTTAATGAACAATACGAACAGATGATTATCCAAGCTGATTTTGCTAAGGAGAATTTTGAAAGAACCCAAAGATTATGGGATAAAAATATTGGCTCTGAAATGCAATATTTAAAAAGTAAAACAGATTATGAAGCAAGTAAAAAAATTGTTGAGCAAATGAAAGATAGACTTTCAAAAACAAAAATATATGCTCCGTTTAGTGGAGAAATAGATGAGATTATTTCTAATGTTGGATCTAATTTAATACCAGGTGTTTCCCAGATTCTTAGATTGGTAAATCTAGATAGAATTTTTGCAGAGTCTTTCGTTTCTGAAAAATATATCTCATTTATTAATGAGGGCACTGAGGCAATTGTTAAGATACCACTATTGAATATGGAGATAGAGTCCTCAGTCAATCAAACAGGTAACTTTATAAATCCAAGTAATAGGACATTTAGAATTGAAGTCCCTATGGAGAACTTCGATAATAGAATTAAGCAAAACCTTGATGCTAAAATCAAAATTAACATATACAAAAAAAATGATGCTAAAGTAATTCCACTCAGAATTGTTAGGGAAGATGCTCTTGGCAAAAATTTTGTCTATGTAATGAATGAGGACAACAAAGAAGGAGTTTATCTAACCTCTAAGCGATTTATCACACTTGGAAATAAGAGTGAAGACAAAGTTGAAGTTGTGGAGGGTCTTAATTTAGGAGAAATAGTCGTTTTAGAAGGAGCATATAGTGTAGAGGATTCTCAAAGAGTAAAGCTTATAGACTAGGATGGATAAAAAAAATAAAGAATTTTTTCTTTCAAGCTGGGCAATTAATAATAAGACTATTATTTATGTTTTAATGACTATTTTTTTAGTCTCAGGTATTACAGCATACAAAACTATGCCCCGAGAGTTATTCCCAGAAATTAATTCCTCAAATATTTTTGTAACAACTATTTTTCCTGGAAACAACGCTGAAGAAATTGAAAAGTTAATAACAGACCCATTAGAACAAGAAATTAAAGGTGTTATTGGACTAATTGAGATTGAATCAACATCAAGTGAAGGTATTTCAATTATAAACATAGAGTTTGATGATGACATACCTACTGAAGTTGCAAGGCTAAGAGTAAAAGATTTAGTAGATAATGTAACTGTAGGTGACGATTGGCCAACTTTTAATAATGCTAAAGTTGATCCCAATATTTTTGAGTTTGATATAGCTGAAAGATTCCCTGTACTAAATATCAGTTTAGTTGGTGACTATAAGGTTGAAGAATTAAAAGAATATGCAGAGTATCTTGATACTAGAATTGAAAGGCTACCTGAAGTTAAAACTGTAGAGGTTAGAGGCATACAGGACTTTGAAGTTGAAATTGCTGTGAATCCCTACCAAATGAAAGCTACTAAAACAAGTTTTAGTAATATTATAAATGCAATATCTCAGGAAAATATTACAGTTTCGGCAGGTAGTTTAATTTCAGACGGACAAAGAAGGAATGTAAAAATAATTGGAGAAGTGTCTGATCCAAAAGAACTAAATAGACTAATAGTTAAAAGAGACGATGGTCCTGTTTATCTTGAAGATGTTGCATTGGTAAGTTTTAGGGAGAAAGAAGCAACATCGTTTACTAGATCATTTGACCGAAAGACCGTTATGCTTGAGGTTGTTAAAAGAGGTGGTGAAAATGCAATTTTTGCATCAAATTCAATTCAGAAAATTATAAAAGAAGCAAAAGAGAACTTTTTACCTGAAAATCTTGATGTAGTTATTCAAAATGATCAATCCGAGTATACAATTAACTCAGTTAATGATTTAATGAATAATTTAATCTTTGGAATAATTTTAGTTGTAACTGTTTTAACATTTTTTCTTGGCCTTAGAAATGCCCTTTTTGTTGGATTTGCAATTCCAATGTCCATGTTTATGTCACTAGTAATTTTATCAGCTTTTGGATTCACTTTAAATAGGATGGTTTTATTTGGACTAGTAATGGGTCTTGGTCTTCTGGTAGATAATGGTATCGTGGTAGTAGAAAACATATACAGACTAATGTCTAGAGAAGGTTTATCAAGAGTTCAAGCTGCAAAATTAGGTATTGGTGAAGTTGCCCTTCCAATTATCGTATCTACTGCTACTACAATTGCTGCATTCATACCTCTTGGCACTTGGCCTGGAACACTTGGTGAATTTATGATATACTTCCCTATTACACTCTCTGCTATTCTAGGATCATCATTGATAGTTGCTATTTTTTTCAATTCAATGTTAGTGTCAAGTTTTATGGATTTAAGTGAGCGAGAAATTAGTAGAACAAATCTTATGAAAATGACATATATTCTTGGAGGGCTTGCCATAGTTTTTGTATTATTTAAAGACACTAGAGCAATAGGATCTCTTCTTGCATTTATATGTTTTTTATTTTGGGCTTACAAGTATGTTATTAAGAACTCAGCTGTAAAATTTCAAAATACATTGTTGGTGAAATTGGAAAATAGATATAACGAATTTCTATCATTTGCTCTTGCAGGATTTAGACCTTATTTATTCTTGCTTGGAACGATTTCTTTATTCTTTATTTCAATTTTACTAATGGCTATATTTCCGCCTAAAGTTGAATTTTTTCCTGACAATGAACCCCAACAAATACTCGTTTATTTAGAGTATCCTGAAGGTACAGATATTAAGAAAACAAATGAAACTTCAATGCTAATTGAATCAGAGATTTACAAAGTAGTAAATAACTCAAAGTATATCGATAATGGCTATAACTTTTTAGTTGAGTCTGCTATATCTCAAGTAGGAGAGGGTGCTGGAAATCCTGAGACAGATGCTGGTGGTACAGGTGAAATTCCTCATAAAGCCTTGATTACAATGACAATGCGAGAATTCAAATTTAGAAGAGGAATGTCAAGTGAAGAATTAAGAAAGGAGATTCAAGTTGAATTAATTGAAAAGTTTCCAGGAATTGCTATTTCAGTAGAAAAAGATTCTCAAGGACCTCCAGGAGGATACCCTGTAAATATTGAGATTTACGGAGAGGATTACGAACAATTAATTGAAACTGCAATTTCAATGAAGAATTATTTAAATCAGGAGAATATTGAAGGAATAGAACAACTAAAAATTGATGTAAGTAGGAGTAAGCCCGGTCTTGAATTTAATGTAGATAGAGAAAAAGCTGGTGAACTTGGAATTCCTACTGGACTGGTTGGACAAACAATTAGGAATTCAATAATTGGATCCAAAGCAGGAATATATAAGTTGAGAGGTGAAGATTATGAGATTAATGTAAGGTTAGATGAAGAATTTAGAAATGATATAAACTCTATTATTAATCAGAATATTGTTTTTAGAGACCAATCAACTGGTAAGACAAAGGAGGTTCCAATCGCATCGATTGTTGATCAAAAAAATATTACATCATTTAGTGCAATCAAACATATTGATCTTCAAAGAGTAGTTACTTTATATTCATCAATACTTGCTGGATCGAATGCAAATGAGATTGTAAATACTGCTGAAATTGCTTTGTCTGGATATGAAGCGCCACAGGGTGTAGAATATAGATTTACAGGAGAAATTAAACAACAATCTGAAAATCAAGAATTTTTATCAGGAGCTCTTTTAACAGGAATAGCATTAATTATTTTATTACTTGTATTTCAATTTAACTCAATATCAAAACCATTTATTGTTCTTGCATCAATTGTATTAAGCTTTACTGGAGTATTCATGGGTATAATAATTTTTAATTTGACATTTAGCATACTTATGACAATGCTTGGGATAATTTCTCTTACTGGAATTATTGTAAATAATGCTGTTGTGTTAATAGATTATACTCAACTATTATTTGATAGAAAGAAAATAGATTTAAATATGTCAAAAGATGAAATAATTGACAAGGTGACAGCAATGGAACTTGTTAAAACAGCAGGTAAAGCAAGACTTAAACCTGTTATACTTACTGCTATAACAACTATTTTTGGATTGATTCCACTTGCAGTTGGTTTAAATATTGATTTCTTCTCTCTTTTTGCTAATTGGAATCCAAATGTTTACCTAGGTGGAGATAATGTTATTTTTTGGGGGCCTCTTGCTTGGACCGTAATTTTTGGAATAACATTTGCAACTTTTCTTACTTTGATTATAGTCCCATCTATGTATTATATAATACATCTTGCCAGAATTAAACTAAAAAATATCTAGTTATATTTACATAATAATTTATGAATAGAACTAATAACTGCGGTG
>Ga0208878_1000681_pt1 | contig 11631 bp, 14 predicted proteins | sample Knorr_S15_td_Sur_FD_185600 | JGI IMG/M metagenome (GOLD analysis project Ga0208878, IMG submission 185600) | Marine microbial communities from Southern Atlantic Ocean transect - Knorr_S15_td_SurfaceA_ad_5m_LV_A (SPAdes) (version 2) | ecosystem: Environmental > Aquatic > Marine > Oceanic | place...
AAAACTGATATAGCAAAAGGCCCAGTCGCATTAACAACAGCTTTTGATTTTAAAACTTCACCATTATCTAAAAAAATTGTCCAATTATCTTCACCTCTGACCGTCTTGATAATATTTGTGTTTGTGTAGACTTTTGCACCTCTATTTATAGCATCCTCTGCGTTAAGTAGAGCTAGTCGGGAGTCATCAACAAATAAATCAGAATAAACATAGCCACTTTTAAAATTCTCTTTTATTGGGTTTTCTTTGAAAGTTTCATTCAAAGAAATACATTTTGATTTTTCAAAGGTTGATTTGCCACTCAGTCTATCATACAAAAACAAACCAATTCTTATAATCCAGCTTGACCTTAAACTTGGAACATGAGGTAAAACAAATTTTACAGGTTTTGTAATATGGGGGGCAATTTTTTTTATCACATCTCTTTCTATAAGAGACTCTCTTACTAGTTTAAAATCGTAGTTTTCTAAATATCTTATTCCCCCATGAATTAATTTTGTTGACCATGAAGAGGTTTGGGAAGCAATATCACCTTTTTCAATTAAACAAGTATTTAAACCTCTTCCTGCAGCATCTCTTGCTATGCCAACACCGTTAATACCACCACCAATTATTACAACATCATACATTTCAAATGAAGTTCATACAAAAAATCAAAAAATGTAAAGTAGGAGAAAGTTTTTTTTTCTATTTTTTGAATAGTTTTTATAAGTTTAATATTGACTTAATTAAAAATATTGTTCTTTCTAATTCAAAACATACTATTAAAATGCTTGTCTCTAGTGATATTAAATTATTTTAAAAGTGCATAAAAAAATTTTAGTAGTCGGTGCAGGAGCTTGGGGTACAGCTATTGCTAATACACTCTCAAAGAAAAATAATAATGTTTATCTTTGGGCAAGAGATCTAAAATTATCCAATCAAATAAATAAAAACAAAATTAATAAAAAATATTATAAAAATTTCAAATTATCTAGAAAACTGAAATCAATATCGGGTAATTTTAAAGCTAGTGAATATCATTATATTTTCTATGTCCTACCTGCTGCTGCATTTGATAATTTTTGCGACAATTATTTAAATAATCAAAAAATTAATGAATTAATAATATGCTCAAAAGGTATCAGTAAGAATGGTGATTTCATCTCAAATCTAATAATGAAAAAACTAATTTTGAAAAATTATCATTTTTTATCTGGACCTAGTTTTGCAGATGAGGTTTTATATGGGAAACCCACAGCTTTAAGCTTATCAAGTAATAAAATTAATAAAAATATTGGTAATATTTTTAAAGATACAAATATTAGAATTTATTATTCAGAGGGATATAAGACACTTGAATTTTTAGGTATTCTCAAAAATATTTATGCGATTGGTGCAGGAGTCATTGATGCAACATCATTAGGTCAAAACGCAAGAGCTGCCTACATAACAAGATGCATTGTTGAGATTAAAAGTATCTTAAAGAGTTTAAACCTAAATACTAATATGATTTACAGTCTTGGAGGTATAGGAGATTTAATACTTTCATGTAGCTCAAACAAATCAAGAAACTATAATTTTGGGTTTTGTTTTGAAAAAAAAAATAAATATAAAACATTAAATCGTAAGACTATTGAAGGAATTAATAGCTGTCTTAACATTAAAAATAATAAAAAAATTAATATTAGTAAGTTTCCAATTATAAATTCTGTTATTAAAATAATTAATGGAAGTCCACCGAAAAAAGAAATTAAGATATTACTTAATAGAAAATTTAAAAATGAATGATTAACGATAAACTCTTTTTAAATTCAGTCCAATTTTTTTAAATTTTTTTTTAAAACTATAAAATTCTTTATTATGTTTTGCTGAATTTTGTTTTAGGACTAATTTTTGATAATAATGAACCATTTCATGTCCAAGTATTTCAACAAATTCTTGGAAATTTTTAAATTTATTATGAAGAGTTATTCTATAGCAGTGTTTTGTTGCATATGGGTTGAATTCAAATAAACCTAGTGCGCCATGCATTCTTCTTGTAAGGATATAGGGCTTTCTTAAACGATTATTAAAAATTTCTCTATTTAAAATCTTATAAACATCAGAGATTTTATTTGCCTTAAGCTTAAATTCTCTTTCATTACCATAATGGTTAATGAGCGTGGCTAAACTTTTTGTTCTAGGCATATTTTTAAAAATACAATTATTATTTATAAAAAAAAAATCAAGAAAATTTAATTAGGATTTCTTAACAAATGTTCGATGTATGAAATTATTTCATCAAACTTGTCATCAGAAAGATCTTTGTAGCTCTTACCAAATTTCTCTTTGATACTTAGAGCTATATGTGCATAAGCATTTCTCCCATTTGGATGAAATTGAGATGGTTTTAAAAGAGGTTGAAGCTTGTCACCTGTTGATTGAATTTTTTCCCACAATTTTTTTCTATTAGTTTCATTCAAAAAGTAATTCCCCCAGGAAAAAATGAGTCTAATAAAAGTCTTATTATTGCAAAACCAATCCCGCAAAAGATAATAATTGTGATTAACTGTTTATTTATCATGATGTATACAATTAAATGATATGAAATATGCTATCATCTTTTTTTCTTTAATTCTTCCTAATTTAGCATTTACTGAAATTTTAGAAAAATTCCCTCTTGCCTGTATATGTGACAAAAGTATAAATGCACTAAAATATTTTGATTGTAAGCAAAAAGTTTCTGGAACACAATTAGATATAATTGAAAATAAAAAAAATAAAAATGTTATGATCTTTAGTAGCTTTGATGAAAAAAATTATCAATTATTTGATGAAGATAATTTAAGCTTAATATTTAATTACGATACAGAAGATTATATTTCATCAATTTCAATCAAAGAAAATTTAGATTTAGTTTTTTCAATATCTTACAAAGAGTATAACAAAGAATGGGCTTACGATTTAAAGTGTGTTTCGTTAAAAAAAGATTAAGGTTTTATCTTATTTGAAATGTTAGATAAAAAATTTTTCCTTCCCTCAGCTGTCTCTTTTATAGGTTTCTTATTTTTAGTTTCAATGGACTCCGTTATTAAAATTCTAGGTGAAACCTATTCTGTCTTACAATTATTATTTTTAAACGCATTATTTTCTCTGATACCTTTATTTTTTTTTATATTTAAAAATCATGGTTTTCATTTTTATAAAAAACAAAATTACATCTTTCAAATTATAAGAGGAATTGTTCATACAATTGGATTTCTTTTTGTCTTAAAAGGCGTTTTATTACTTCCTCTTTCAGTAGTCTATCCAGTGCTTTTTACATCTCCATTAATGTTGCTTGTTTTGTCTCATTTTTTCTTAAGTGATAATATAAATATAATAAGGGTTTTAGCTATTTTAATAGGTTTTTTGGGTGTAGTGATTTCTGCAGAACCTTTTGGTACTAACGTAGTTTCATTCCTAGGAGTTTTTTTTGTATTTTTGGGTGCTTTTTGTATTGCCATTACCCACTTGATTACAAGAAAATATAATCACTTAACATCATCATATTCTGCATCATTTTTCAGTATGGTTGTTAGTGTTATAATTTTTATTATTTCTATAAAATTTCAATTTGAGTTTATGACATTTAGTGATTTATCACTTTCTTTACTTGGCGGTATATTTGCAGGTCTTGGTATCAGTGCAGTAATTTATGGATCCCAAACTCTTCCTGCTTCTGTATTTGGTTTAACGAGTTATGTTCAAATAATTTTTGGTGTTATTTTAGGATGGTTTGTTTTTAAACAGTTGCCAACATTATATAATTATATGGGGATAATAATAGTCATATCGGCAGGAATAATACTTTTTTATTTTGATAAAAGTCCAAAAAATAATTAATACATTGATTTCTTATATAATTTTATTTGTATTTTCGTACCTAATTTTTATTTTTCCGTTTGATATTTTGTCAACTTGGCTAGGCAAGCCAACTTCATTATTTGAAGCTCTGTTGGGTACTACTATAGTTTTTGGAATTTGTTTATATTATTTTAGATCAAAAAGTACTAATAAAATTATCAAGTTTTTTGTTTATGAGGGAATAGGAGTTGGAACAGTATCTTTTTTAATTATTTTACCTCTTACAATAATAAGCTATTTACAAATATTAATTGATTTTCATTTAGTACTTTTATTTTTTACTTTTCAAATACCTACAATTATTTATGGATATGTAAATTCAAAAAAACTAAAAATTAAAAAACTATCTATCGAGTCAAAATATATTAGTAAAAGTATAAAATTTATTTTTATCAGTGATGTTCACATTGGTTCAAATGATCCATTATCTTTAGAAAAATTAGTTTCTAAAATTAGTGAATTAGATTTTAGTTTTTTAGTAATTGGTGGTGATTTAATTGATAGTAGTGCATTTAAAGTTTCTGACCTTCACGAATTTAAAAAAATAAATAAACCTATTTTTTTTGTCACTGGAAATCATGAATACTATATTCAAAATTATAAAAAACATCTCGATGAATTATATACAGTTGGAATAAAAACCCTAGATAATGAGTCAATACAATTGGATGAAATAAATTTAATCGGCCTGTCCGATAACATTTCAAATAAATCTAAATTGGATTACGTAGATAAACTTTCTAATAAAAATTTATTCAACCTTTTGATAGTTCATAAACCATCAATTTGGAAAAAAGCTTCATTTAAAGCCAATTTAATGCTTTCGGGTCATACACATAATGGTCAAATTTTTCCATTTAATTTAATAGTAAAACTTAAATTTCCACAAAATTATGGTCTTTACAAAAATAATAACAACCATTTGTACGTTAGCTCAGGATCAGCCACTTGGGGTCCAAAAATGAGAATTGGATCTAATAATGAAATTATTCATCTCGAATTAAAATAGTACAAATTTCCTTATTGGATAATAATTTACATTATGTATGCTTTTTTTATGAGAATAATACTCACTTATTTTTTATTAATAGGAACTTTATTTGCTGATGAGCATATTTTAGAGCAAGAAAATTTTGATGCTTGGCAATTCACTTGTGTTGAGGAGCAAAAACAAAAAATCTGTGAACTAAGAGAATTAGTATTTGATCCAAATACAGAGGAGGTTGTGAGCTATTTATCAATTACTATAAATCCTGAAAATTTAACTCAAATGCAAATAGCTTTTCCGCATGCTGTAAATCTAAAGAGCCCAGTTTCTTTACAAATTGATGACAAGGATCCTTTGGAATTAGATTATGCATACTGTAACCAAAGTGCCTGTTTTGTTGCAGAAATAATTGGAGAAAATTTTGTTAATTTCTTCAAAGCTGGAAATCAAGTTAATCTGAAAATATTATTATTAGATAATCGACAAGCGACTATTACGTATTCATTATCTGGTTTTACGGCTGGTTATAATAAATTATCTTCTGCACTGATTAACTAGCTTTATTAAACTTAATTTTATTTTTAATTAATAAAAGACAAACTAAAGAAGGAACTACCATTAAAGCTGTAATGATGAAAAATAATCCCCAGTTACCACCTAACCCATCAACTAATGCTCCAGAAGAAGAAGCTAGTAAAGTTCTTCCTGCTGTTCCAACAGAGGCTAATAAAGCATATTGAGTAGCAGTAAAACTACGATCAACTAAAAGAGATATAAATGCAACAAATGCCACTGTTGCAAAAGCTGCTGCTAAGTCGTCTAATATTACTGCAAAAGCGAAGAGAGTTTTCGATGGTCCTACCCAAGCTAGCACTGAAAATAAAATATTTGTACCGGCCATTGCAATACCTGCCACAATTAATGTTTTAAAAATACCAGATCTCATTGCTATAGCTCCACCAATAAGCGTAAATACAATGGTTGTAATCCAGCCTAATGCTTTTGAAAATATTGCTATATCGCCCTTAGAAAAACCAATTTCCTTATAAAATACTAGACTCATTCTTCCAAGAAACGCCTCACCTATTTTGAATAAAAATACAAAAGCAAGAATTGCAATACCAATTTTCACTCCATTAATACTAAAGAAACTATTTAAGGGGTTTGCTACAACATTATTTAAATAATAGAGAGTTTGAGAAACAGGATTATCCTCACCAAATCTTTGTATGTAAAATGAAAAAAAATAAAAGGCTCCTCCAATAATAACAAAAGCTAAACCACCATTTGTAAACCAAATTTTTTCGAAAAATTTTCCTACTAAAAAGCATAAAATTCCTATTGAGGCAAACAGGTATCCAGCATTTCTTACACTATTTACATTTGAATTTGAGGAGTCAGTGTTTGTTATCTCTTGGAATCTCTCTTTATTAGACTCAGGTATAAATACCAAACCTACGTTACATAGTACTATAATAGCCATTAAAAAAATAAATGTTACTTGCCAATATTGATCTACACCTGATAATTCGAGTTTCTCAGCTATTTCTAAACAAATAAAACCTCCAAGTTTAAAACCAGTCCACCATCCAACAACGGCCATAGCTGCTCCTGCAGCCATACTTGAGGTTTCATCCCTTTTTATTTGTTCAATTCTTAGAGCATCGATTGTTATGTCTTGAGTAGCAGATGAAATAGCAATAGCTAATCCAACTCCAATTATTAAAGCCAAGTTTTGTGTTGGCTCTAAGACGCTCCATATAACAAGACATATTAAGATGACTGTTTGCATCATTATAATTATTGATTTCCTATGACCCATCTTATTAGTCAAGAAAGGAAGTCTTAATCTATCGATTATGGGTGCCCATAAAAAATTGAATGCATAAACTCCAAAAATTAGTCCAGCCCAACCTATAGTGCTTCTACTTAAACCCTCCTCCTTTAACCACAAAGATAGTGCGCTTGCAATTAACACCCAAGGGAAACCACTAATTATACCTAAAAGAAGAATACGTATCATTCTTCTGTCATAGTAGGCTCCAAATAAAGACTTTAATTTATTAGAATCTATGGATACAGAACTCATTATTTATATGATATTGAAAATTTAATGAATGAAAACTTTAATCGCTCAGAGAACTTAGCCATTTAATTAAATCGGCTCTATCTTGGTCTTTTTTTATACCATTATAATTCATTTTTGTTCCAACTATATACTTTTTAGGTTTTAACAAAAATTTGTTTAACTCTTCAACATTCCAATCACCACCAAATTCTACCAAAGCACCAGAATATGCAAAACCTTCCATAGACCCCTTTGATCTATTTACTATTCCCCACATAGCAGGACCTACTTTGTTTTCTCCACCTTTAACTTGTGTGTGACAAGAGGCACATTTTTTAAAAATCTTTTCCCCGTTTTCCATACTTGCTGAAGCTAACATAGGGGTTATTTCAGGAAGAACCTCAAATATATTAACCTCTTCCTTTATTTCTGAAGAGACACCACCCTCTGGGACCTCAATTTTATAAGCTAGTTCATCGGGAAACTCTGGATGAATAGCCATATCCGCAACTTTAGAGAAAACAGCAGCTAACAAAAGGGCGAGGATTATTGCCCCTAGAATTTTATTGGTTTCCATATTTGAAAGAGAAGTCTATGTTTAAAAATATAGCACTTAAAACGGATTTTTGTCGCATTAATGAACGATACTATAATAATTATACCAATCAGATTAAAGGCTTCTAGATTTCCAAATAAACCTTTTGCAAAGATTGGAGACTTACCCATGCTTCATTATATTTACAAACGTGTATCGGATATCACGGACAATTTATTGTTAGCTATATGCGATCAAGAAGTAAGAGAATACTGCGAAGAAATGAAGCTAAAATTTATCATGACAGACCCTAATCATATGTCTGGTACTGATAGAATTGGAGAGGCAGTAAGAAAATTAGAGGAAATGAAAAAATTTAAATTTGTTATTAATGTTCAGGGAGATATGCCATTCATTAGTTCCAATCATTTACAATTACTAGAAGAAAAATTACTACAATTCCAAATTAGCACTCTGGCGTGCCCATTTATTAATATTGATGAAGCTAAAAATAGCTCCAAAGTAAAAGTCACAATAGATCAACTAAATTATGCTTCAAATTTTTCGAGAATACTTGATAGCAATTTAAAAATTAATAAAAATGTATTTCATCATATTGGAGTCTATGCTTATCATAAAAAATTCTTATTAGATTTTATCTCTATGCCACCAACCCAAAGAGAACTTGATGAAAAATTAGAACAACTTCGTATAATCGACACCAGTAAAATTGGAATTTCTGTCATAAAAGAGGAGATTTTGGGTGTTGATACAAAAGAGGATTTAGATAGAGTAAATCGATTAATTTTAAAAAATGAGTAAAAGAATATCTTTCCAAGGAGTTGATGGAGCTTACAGTCAATTGGCTGTAAAAGATTTTTTTTCAGGTGCAGAAACACTCCCATGCAAAACATTTGAGATTGCCTTGAATGAAGCTGAGTTGGGTAATGTCGATTATGCTATGATTCCGATTGAAAATTCTGCTGCAGGGAGAGTCGCTGATATTCATCGTTTAATACCCAAGTCTAATTTGCATATAAACTTCGAACATTTTCAAAAAGTTGAACACAAGCTTTTAATTCACCCAGATAGTAAAATCGAAAATATTAAAAATATTTTAAGTCACGAACAAGCTTTGGCACAATGTAGTGATAAAATCCAAAAATTAGATTTAAATATTTTGATTGGAGCTGATACTGCTGGCTCTGCAAAAACTATCTCTGATGAAAAAATACTTGATACAGCCGCAATTGCTTCAAGCTTGGCAGGTAAAACATATGGCTTAAAAGTAATTGATGAGAATTTTGCAAATTCTTTAAATAACATTACAAGATTCTATGTCATGTCTAAAAACGAAAACTTAGAATTTGACAAAAAAAAAACCTATATATCATCATTTTTATTTTCCGTAAAAAATACACCGGGTTCTTTATTTAAAGTAATGGGTGGTTTTGCAACTAATAATGTAAATATGATAAAACTTGAGAGTTATAATTATGGAGCTGACTTTGTAATAACACAATTTTATTGTGAAATTGAAGGACATCCTGAACAAGATAACACCAAATTTGCTTTAGATGATATGTATCATTACTGCTCAAAGGTGAGAAAATTAGGAGTTTTTGAAAAATCTCCATATCGGGTAAGACAATAACTTCATATTTTCATTTAATACTGCTATAAGATAATTTGAGAATTACATGGGCAGTTTTTTATGCCAATCCGGTCAGGTTCGAAAGAAAGCAGCCGTAACATAAAGAATTGGGTCGTGTAATTCTCCTACAATCCTGTAATGAAAAATCAATCAAAAATCCTAGCATTAAAATATAGACCTTCAAATTTTCAAGATTTGATTGGGCAAGAGTATTTGGTTGATACCATCCAAAAATCAATTGAGCTTAATAAAATTCCTAATGCATATATTTTCACTGGCATTCGTGGTGTAGGCAAAACAACAACTGCTAGAATTGTAGCTAAAATGTTAAATTGTACAGTTTTTGATAACAACAAAAATCCTGATTTAGATAATTGTGAACAAGCTAAAGCTATCACTGAGGATAGACATCCGGATGTCATAGAAATTGATGCTGCGTCGAACACAAGTGTAGAAAACGCAAGAGATATAATTGAGAACGTAAAATATAATCCAGTTCTTGGAAAATATAAAGTTTATATAGTTGACGAAGTACATATGTTATCTAAAAGTGCTTTTAATGCACTACTAAAAACTCTTGAAGAGCCACCACCTCACTCAAAATTCATATTCGCAACTACAGAAATATCCAAAGTTCCGATAACAATTCTTTCGAGATGTCAAAGATTTGATCTGAGACGAGTTGATAAGAGGACTTTATTAAATTTTTTAGAGGGTATTGCTGAAAAAGAGGCTATATCGATATCGAAGGATGCATTAAATTTAATTGTTAAGGCTAGTGAGGGTTCAGTTAGAGACTCGCTTAGTATATTAGACCAAGCTAACGTATTCAAATCTCAAAAAGAAATTACTGTAGAAGATATCATCAACATGCTTGGTTTTGCAAAGCAAACTGATTTATATGAATTATCTAAATATATTTTAAATAACAATCTTCCAAAATTAATAGCTATGCTTGATGAAATGTATCAAAGAGGATCAGAGACCTCTAAAATTATAGAAGATATGATGAATATAATAAATTGGTCATGTAAATTAAAGATAAATAAAGAACTTCTTAATGATGAGTTCTTAACTGAAGAAGATAAAAATTTTGCCTCATACATTATTCAATTTGACCAAGGTAAACTTAATATTTTTTGGCAAAGCTTAATGAAAGGTTATGATGAAATTAAAATTTCACCTCAACCACACATAACTCTAGAAATGATACTTCTAAGGTGTGCGTTCCTATTAAATGATAATCAATCAACAGTCTCAGAAGAAAAAAAAAAGTCTGAAATCAATCAAAATATAAATCAAGCTTCACCTAACCTTGATCAAGTAATTCAAAATAAAGTAAATCAATTACCAGAGAAGTCTTTAAAAGATAAAATTGATATGCATAATCTATTTTTTCAATATTATGGAAAAAATTTTTCACCTTTAATGGCAGGAATTATTATGGAAAATATTCAAGTAGTCGAATTCTCAGAAAAAAATAAAATACTCCATATCAATGTAATTGATAAAAATTTTAATGGAAGTGAAGAGCTATATAAAAATATTATGACTGACTTTGAGCTTGAGATCACTGAGAAAACAGAAATAACAACTATAGAGAAAATTAAGTCTCTATATAAACAAGAGTTAATTGAACAAGAAATGAAGACTGATGAATTTAAAAAAGTTCTTGCTAAATTTCCTAATGCAAAGATTATAGATATTGAAGAATTAGAAAGAGGTGACGAAAATGATGGGTAATATGGGCGGTATGATGAAAAAAGTCCAGGAAATGCAAACAAAAATGCAAGAAATGCAGAAGGAATTAGAAAATAAAACTGTTGAAGCTGAGTCCGGAGGTGGAATGATCAAAGTGATTATGAATGGTAAACAAATTGTTCAATCTATTGATATTGATCCATCACTGTTATCTTCTGATGAAAAAGATGTATTGGAGGATTTAATCAAAGCTGCTCTTAATCAAGCAAAAGAAAAAGTTGAGGAAATGTCGGCTGAAGAAATGAAAAAAATAACTGGAGGATTACCATTACCTCCAGGAATGAAGATGCCTTTTTAAAATTGTCACAAGACGAACTTCAAAAATTTATTAATTTAATTTCTAGACTACCTGGAATCGGGCAGCGCTCTGCTCAAAGAATAGCCTTATATTTGATGAAGAATAAACAAGAATTAATGTTACCTTTAGGAGAAAGTATAAAAGAGACTGCATCTGTAGTTAAAAAGTGTACAAATTGTGGAATATTAGACGTCATTGCTCCTTGTAAAATTTGCTCATCAGATAATAGATCAAAAACTACTATATGTATTGTCGAAGACATGGCTGATGTTTGGGCATTTGAAAGATCTGGATATCATAAAGGTCTCTATCACGTTATTGGTGGACTTTTATCAGCCTCAAAGAATTTCACAGAGCAAGATTTAAATTTAAACAAACTCAAAGAGAGAATTATCAACAATCAAGTACAAGAAATTATTTTAGCATTGAGCGCAACAATTGAGGGACAAACTACAGCATT
>Ga0208878_1000686_pt1 | contig 11567 bp, 8 predicted proteins | sample Knorr_S15_td_Sur_FD_185600 | JGI IMG/M metagenome (GOLD analysis project Ga0208878, IMG submission 185600) | Marine microbial communities from Southern Atlantic Ocean transect - Knorr_S15_td_SurfaceA_ad_5m_LV_A (SPAdes) (version 2) | ecosystem: Environmental > Aquatic > Marine > Oceanic | place...
TTGATAAAGTTGGCATGGATCATCGTGGTGACCCAAGTTCAGCTTTGCTGGAAGTCTTAGATCCAGAGCAAAACAATACCTTTAATGACCACTACCTAGAGATCGATTATGATTTATCGGAAGTTTTATTTATTTGTACTGCAAACTCACTAAATATACCACCACCTTTATTGGACAGGATGGAGATTATAAGATTGCCAGGTTACATAGAAGACGAAAAATTAAATATATCTAAAAATTATCTCGTCCCTAAAAATAAAGAAAAAAATGGTCTGAAAGAAAACGAAATTACATTCAGCGACAATGCTATTTTGAAAATTATCCGAAATTACACAAGAGAGGCTGGAGTAAGAAATTTAGATAGACAGATTAATAAGGTGTGCAGAAAAAAAGTCAAAGATTTATCACTAGGAGCTAAAGCAACCAAATTAATTGACAATAGAGTAGTTAAAAATATTTTAGGTGCAGAGCCGTTCAAATACGGCCAACATGATGCAGAAAATTCTTTAGGACAAGTGAACGGTCTAGCCTGGACTTCCGTTGGAGGAGAGTTATTACAAATTGAGGCAGCCGTTACGGCAGGCAAAGGCAGAGTAATAAAGACTGGTTCATTGGGTGATGTTATGCAGGAGTCAATTCAGGCAGCATTAACAGTTGCAAAAAATATTGCTAAAGATAAAAAAATTGAATCCGAGTTTTTTGATAAGCATGACATTCACATTCATGTGCCGGAAGGTGCTACCCCTAAGGATGGCCCAAGTGCAGGCATAACAATGTGCACTGCAATAACCTCTTTAGCTACAGAGAAAAAGGTAAAAGCTAATCTTGCGATGACGGGAGAGATTACGCTAGCAGGTAAAGTTTTAAAGATAGGTGGCTTGAAAGAAAAACTAATTGCTGCAAAAAGGAGTGGCATCACTAACGTTATTGTCCCTCAAGAAAATTTAGGCGATGTGGAAGAGATTGAATCTAATATTATGAAAGATCTACAAATCATTCCTGTAAAAAATATTACAGAAGTTCTAAAAGTAGCGCTCGTATAGGCATTCCTAACCTATAAAGTCAAGAAAACAGACCTTAAATAAAGTTGATTTATTTAGTTAAAAAATCTTGATTTATTGATTTTTAGGGTCTAATGTTATTAAAAGCTCTTAACAGGGCATTTTGAGGAGATTTTATGAATAAGGCTGATTTAATTGACATGGTTGCCAGCGAGACTGGTAGCACTAAAGTTGATGCTGCTAAAGCATTAGACGCTGTTGTAGATGCTGTTACAGGTGCACTTGCTAAAGGTGATTCTGTATCACTTGTAGGGTTTGGAACATTTTCTGTAAGACACAGAGCTGCTAGAGAAGGTATAAACCCACAGAATCCATCACAAAAGATTCACATACCTGCGGCTAATGTACCAGTTTTTAAAGCAGGTAAAGCACTTAAAGCTTCAGTAAACTAAATCTAACTGAGTGATCAGTTTCTTACGGGAGAGGCTACAAGGAATTGTAGCCTTTTCTTTTCTAGGAGTTGTTGCCCTAACATTTGCGTTCTTGGGGCTTCCCACCTTTACGCAAACTTTCAGCGTTAATGAGTATGCCAAAGTTGGCAATTACAGCATTTCACAATCTGAGTATTTTCGCGCAAAGACTCAAGTTGAAGAAAATCTTCGATCACAATTTGGTGAGGGTTTAAATTTTTCAGACCCAGCTATAATAGATATTGTTTCCAACCTAACTAATAACTCAATTATAGAAAAATATACATTGATAAATTTCTTTGACGATTTGAATGCTGAGATCCCAGATACATTTATAGAAACAGAGCTCTCAAAATTGGAGGCTTTTCAAGTTGATGGGAGGTTTAATCAGGACTTATTTAAACAATATTTAATCAATTTCAATCTGACAAAAGAAGATTTAATGGAAGATTTTGAATCAGATCTCAAACTCAGTTTGGCTGTCTCTCTTTTAGATGCGACTGCCAGCTCATTTGATAAATCCATCAATCAGTATTTGGATTTACTCACGGAAAGAAGATCTATATCTTTTGTTGAGCTTGAATCTGACAATGTAACAAAAGAATTCATTGCAGAAGAGCAAGAAACTGAAGAGTATTTCAATAATAATTTAGAACAATTCTCAATTCCTGAAAAAAGATCCTTTCTTTTACTGAATTTAAAGAAAAATGAAATAAACCTTGAGGTAAGTGATACTGAACTAGAGGAAGCTTATAACTTATTTCTTGAAAATTTACCTGCTCCTGAAAAAAGAGTTTCTCATATCATGATAATTCGAGATAACTACACAACGGATTTACAGTATCAAGAAAAAGTTGCCACCGTCACAAAAGAACTTGAAGTCGCAGAATTTTCTGACCTCGTAAAAAGCTATTCTGATGATCTTGGAACAACAGATACAGATGGTGATCTTGGTTTTACAAACGGAGAGGTTTTTCCAGCTGAGTTTGAATCAGTTATCGCAAATTTAGATGTAAATGATGTCTCTTCCGCAGTGAGTTATGAAAATAATACTCACTTCCTGAAAGTAACTGAAATAAAAGGTTCTGGAGCAACTACTCTTGAAGAAAAAACTGCAGAATTATTAAGTGAATTACAACAGATAAAGTTTGAAGATGAAGTGGCTCAAATCTCAAGTAGCCTAACATTCTCTAGTTTTAGTTTGGATGAAGCAAAAGAATTTGCTGATTCCCGAAAACTGCAACTTAAAGATTACGTAGATTTATCAATTGATGAGTTTCCGCTAAATTTTGAGAATTCTTCAATCCTATCAGCTACCGAAGTAGGGAACTGGTCGAGTCCGCTTGAGTTAGGGTTTGAGAATTATTCATTTGCATACGTTTATGATGCAAAAGACAAGACCTACAAAGAATTCTCAGATGTGAGAAGTTCTGTTCAAGATATTATTATTGAAACAAAAAAGACTGATTACTTGAATGAAATTTATGCTAGCTCTGATATAACAATCCTTGATCAAGAGTCATTGAGCGAAATGTTCCAAATTAATAATTTCAAAGTTGAAAAATTCAAAGGTATAAACAGATCAACTTCATTACTATCTAATGATGTGGTAGCACAAGTATTTAATGATCCGGATGTTGGTAAAGTTAAGAAAGAAATTACTCCAAAAGGGCTTTTACTATATGTTGTAGAGGATAGAATTAAAGGTGATTATTCAAACGTTTCAGAGGAAGATCGTTTGGCAATCATTGAAGAATCTAAAAGAACAAATCTACAACTGGTTTTTAATGAATTAAGAGCAAAATACAATTTCGATGAAAAGATTTCAGTAAGCAATCAATTTGCTAATCAAAACTTGTAGCCTGGATATTATAGCCACCGTCGACGTAAATTGTCTGACCAGTAATACCACTGGACAAATCACTCAACAAGAACGCAGCAGCATTACCGACTTCTGTAGCTGTAATATTTCTTGCAATTGGTGTGTTCTCACCGTGTTTGCTTAGCATAGTTCTGAACCCTTTAATGCCTGAGGCAGCTAATGTTTTTATTGGGCCTGCAGATATGGAGTTTACTCTAATACCTTTAGCACCCAAGGTTGAAGCAAAATACCTTACACTTGCCTCGAGGCTAGCTTTTGCCATGCCCATTACATTGTAGTTGGGAGTTGCTTCTTGAGAACCAATATAGGTCAAAGTTATTGCCGAGCTATTTTCAGTCATATATGGATGAGCTTCTTTCAAAAGGCCTGAAAAGCTGTATGAACTTATATCATGTGTTGTTTGAAAGCCCTCTCTGGTAATACAATCTTCAATGTTACCTGAGATCTGATCAGCTGGTGCAAAACCTACAGAATGGACAATTCCATCAATTTCACCCCACTCTTTAACTGTTGATGCAATAAGTTCTTTAATATCCGAATCGTTCGATAGGTCGCATATTTTAGTAAAACCATTACCATTTTGGCTTGCAAACTCATTAATGAATTTTTCGAACCTTTCGTTCTGATAACTAAAACCTAATATGGCCCCGTTTTTATGTAAAGTTTCAGCTATAGCAGCAGCAATCGAATATTTATTGGCAAGACCAACAACCAGAATTTTTTTCCCCTCAACCATGTAAGGATTATAGTTTATTTTTCTTGGATATTAAATTTCTCAAAAACGCTCTAAAAACCTTATAAAAACAATGAAATTCAGTTTTTTTGATATAAATCCAACAAAAAACGCTCATTTGTGACAATTAAGTAGCAAAAAAGTATCTAAAAAGCTCCAAATGAACTATTATTTGGGGATATTAACTTTTTAAAAGGTAAATAAATATGAATATATTTAAATATTTAATGAGCTTGCTTGTCATTGCTTCATTCTCTTTGGGTGTTATTGCTCAAGAAGATGCGGATGATGTTGAGGAAGTTGTTGTTACTGGTTCAAAAATTAAAAGTGCAGACTTGTATTCTTTTGCTCCAGTATCAGAAGTAACTGCTGAAGATATTGCTATCTCCGGTAAGGCTTCAATTGGTGAAATTCTTGCTGAATTACCATCTCAAGGTTCTGGTCTTTCTAGAACATTTAACAATGGTGGTGAAGGTTCAGTTAGGATTGACATGAGAAATCTTGGATCAGGAAGAACTTTGATCCTTGTTGATGGTAAAAGATGGGTAAATTCAGGTCGAGGAGCAAACTCTTCAGTTGATTTAAACTCAATACCTACAGCATTAGTTGAAAGAGTAGAAATACTTAGAGACGGTGCGTCTGCTGTTTATGGCTCAGATGCGATTGCTGGTGTTGTGAACATCATTACCAAAGATAGTTATTCAGGTGCTGATGTTGCAGTTCGTACTGGTAAATATTTCGACGGTGGCGGAGAAGGTGATGTAGTAAGTTACAGCTTCGGTAATTCAAGTGGAAACACTTCCTTTATCGGCGGATTTTCTTTAGTTGACCTAGGATTTTTAAGTAACTTTGATAGAACTGAAACAGCTGCTAGACCAGCTAACGGCGGTTCAGCAGGTACACCTCAAGGTAGATTTGCATATTCAGGTGTTGTTGGAGATTGTTCTAACTTTACTGTTACTGAAGGAACTGCAGGTTCTAATGCTGCAACTGACTTCAGATGTTGGACAAGTCCAGATGACAGATTCAACTACAACCCTTACAACTATGTTGAAGTCCCAAGTAAGAGATCAAACGTATTTGCCAAAATGACAACTGATTTAGCTTCAGGTCAAACACTTGGCATGATGTTTACATATCAGAAAAGAGACTCAAATCAATTGTTAGCTCCAACACCATTATTCTATGGTTTTCAATCATACAGCGTTGGTGAAGGTATTGGTGCAGGTAACCCATACAACCCATTTGGAATCGAATTTTGTGATTTAGGTGGAATTGCTAATGATGGTAGAACTTGTGACGATGCAACTCTTGGTGCAGGAAACTATGCTATAGGTTGGTTCGGAAGAAGAATGCTTGAAGCAGGTAACAGAGATTATGTTGATGCGTTAGAGACATACAGAGGTATGGTAACTGTTGAGGGAAGTGCAATGGGTTTTGATTACTCAGCATTTCTATCAAAAGCGACAAACAATGCAACATTAACTACTGATGGTTTGTTAGATACTAGTGCGGTAAGAAGAGCATTAGCTTCAGACTGCGGACCTGATGGCAATGGAACTACATGTTTAAACATTTTCGGTGGTCAAGGTCCTGATAGTACTTACTTAGGTGATGGGCTGTGGGCTGGTTCTGGTTCAATTACGCCAGAAATGGTTGCTGCTGTTACTTTCCAAGGTAAAAATACTGGTGGAAACGACATGACAAACTATGGAGTTGACTTTACTGGTGACTTATTTGTAAACCCACAAGGTTTTGATGTCCCAGTTGCTTTTGGTTATGAGCACAGAGAAGAAAACGGATTTAACTTCCCTGATGCATTTATTGCAAAAGGTTTATCATCTGGTAACGCTAACCAACCTGTAGAGGGTGGTTTCGAAGTTGATGAGTTCTATGCTGAAGCAGTTTATCAAGTGCATTCAATGCTTTCATTTACTGCTGCAACAAGATTCTCAGATTATGATACCTTTGGTGATACAACTAACTCAAAAGTAGCTATGTTGTTAACTCCAATGGATGGTTTAAATGTTAGAGCATCTTTCGCAGAAGGATTTAGAGCTCCAAGTATTGGCGCACTATATTCAGGAAACGCGGATAGCTTCCCAACATTACAAGATCCTTGTGACGTAAATTCAGCAAACTTTACAGGTAATGCTGATGGTACACAAGTTGGTCAGTGTTTAGCTGATGGTGTTCCAACAGGTTTCACACAGCCAAATGACCAGATCAGAATTACAGTTGGTGGTAACCCATTAACACAACCAGAAGAGTCAGAAAGTTTCAACGTTGGTATGACATATCAGTCACCAATGGGATGGAACGTATTTGCTGATTATTATGACATTGAAATTACAAGTCTTATTGGATCAATTGGAGCTCAATTAATCCTTAATGGTTGTTACGATGGAACAAATCCTTTTTACTGTACTTTAATAGACAGATCAACTGGTGGTTTTGTTGATGATCTAAGAAACACAACTAATAACGTAGGTGATTTAGTAACATCTGGCGTTGAGCTTGGTGGTTCTTATGACTTCAGCACAGCATACGGTGATTTTGCTGTAAGCACAGAAGCTAGAATGTTAGATAATTTTGATCAAACTCTAGCTAACGGTGATGTTGTATATAATGCTGGTTATGTTCTAGGTGGACCTAGAGATAACTACGTTGACTTTAAGATGAACACAGCTGTTCAGTGGTCAATGGGCAATATGTTTGCTTCTGTAACTTTCACACATTATGGTGAGGGTAACGGTGTTGCAAACAACGCGCCAACATTATCAGCAACAACTGGGGAATTAGTAGAAGAAACTGTAAGAGATATTGACGCAATTACTTATGTCGATGTTCAGTACGGAATGTTTTTCCCAGAATATGATGCAACATTAAGAGTAGGTTTAGATAATGTGTTTGATGAAGATCCAACATTTTTCCCTGAAACATTCGCCAATGACTTTGATCCTATGTACAGAACATGGGGTTCACAAGCTTGGTATATGAATCTTTCAATGAGCTTCTAAACTTAGTTGTTTGAATTAAAAAGGGTTGCTTCGGCAACCCTTTTTTTATGCGTTATCTTTTCTGGTCCTAAGCTCAGTAAATTGCTCAAGCTTTGATAAACCTTTGAGATCAGAAGGGATGATATCCAATAAAAAAGGATTTATCTTTCTTTCCAGTTCAAGCGTTGTGGGTATGGAAATATCACCTTTTAATCTGCACGTAGATATTTTTTTAAAGTAATCTTCTATAAAATCGTCTGATATTTCGGATAGCACAAATTTTAGGTTTGATTGCGTGTATTCATGTGCACAATAAATCAATGTCTCTGGATTTAATTGGTTTAATTTCTGAATGGAATTATGCATTTGTTCAAATGTGCCTTCAAAAATTCTGCCACATCCTCCTGAAAATAATGTATCACCACAAAAAACTAAATTTTTTTGTTTTTCGACAAAAGCTATATGATCAAGAGTATGACCTGGAGTTTCTAGCACGGAAAATTCGTAGTCCAGTGTTTTGACTATGTCACTTTCTGAAACATGTATATCTATGCCTTCTATATTTCCCGCAGGGCCATAAACTTTGCCATCGATGTGTTTCTTTAATTCTAGTGTTCCGCCAACATGATCAAAATGATGATGGGTAAGCAATATATCTACAAGATTAAGTTTACTGGTATTGATTAGTTCTATTACAGGTGAAGCATCTCCAGGGTCAATGACTGAAATATCAGAGCCCGATTGTATGACCCATATGTAATTATCTGTATAAGCAGGTATATGAAAGATACGCATTAATTTATAATAAACATTTATGTCTATAAAAGTATATACAGATGGCGCTTGCAAAGGTAACCCAGGACCTGGAGGTTGGGGTGTTTACATACAATTTAAAGAAGATGAAAAAGAGTTGTATGGAGGGAATCCTGAAACAACTAACAATCAAATGGAAATGCAGGCTGCTCTAGAAGCTTTAAAACATCTCAAAGATGAAGATGAGATTATAGAACTTTATACAGATTCAAATTACCTGAGACAAGGCATCACTGAGTGGATCCACAAATGGAAAAAAAATAATTGGAAAACAGCAGCTAAAAAACCAGTTGCCAATCGAGATTTATGGATAGAGATATCAGATTTAAATGAAAAAATGTCTGTTGTGTGGAATTGGGTAAAGGGTCATGCTGGCGACCCTGGAAATGAAAGAGCTGACGAGTTAGCTAATATGGGTGCTGAAAGTGTCTAATAGATTTATTTCTTTCGATACAGAAACAACAGGCTTGGATTTTAAAGATGGTGACCGCGTTGTTGAAATAGGTGCTGTAGAAATTTTGGGTAGAGATAAAACTGGAAAAGAATATCAAACTTATTTAAATCCGGAAGGTAAGGAAATGAGTGAAGGCGCAGCTGAAATTACGAATATAACAAATGAACAACTTAAAAAGGCGCCGAAATTTAAGGAAGTTGCTGATGAGTTTATTGAATTTGTAAAAGGGGCAGAATTAATTATTCATAATGCTGAATTTGACATTGGTTTCATAAATAACGAATTGAATTTAATTAAGCATGAAGTAAAAGATATAAGAGATATTTGTACAATATACGATACTTTGATTCATGCCAGAAAAACTTTTCCAGGCCAAAGAAATAACCTAAATGCATTATCAGCACGGCTAGGTATTTCTGGATATGATAGAACTCATCACGGAGCGCTTTTGGATGCGCAAATCTTGGCAGATACATATTTAAACTTAACAGGAGGCCAAGTAACTTTTAATTTAACAGATTCACAAACTATAGAAACAAAACAAGACGTTGATAAACAAGCTGAGAGCGTAGAATTTTTGGAATTTAATGTTAAAGATAAAGATCTTACCGAGCACAAAAAATTTTTAGATATTCTTAGTAAAAAAACTGATAAAGAGATAAGTTGGTAAAAATGAAAGTAATAACTAGATTTGCACCAAGCCCAACAGGATATCTACACATCGGTGGAGTGAGAACCGCTCTTTTTAATTATGTCTTTGCAAAAAAATATAGAGGCACTTTTCTAGTGCGTATAGAAGATACAGATAAAGAAAGGTCTAAACCAGAATATATTGATGCAATTATGGAAGGGCTTGATTGGTTGGGTCTAAATTCAGATCAGAAACCCATAAAACAGAGCGAAAGATTTGACGTATATAAAGAAGAGGCATTTAAATTAGTAAAAGCTGACAAAGCTTATGAGGATGATGGAGCAATTAGGTTAAAAATAAATAAGGATGGCTCGACCCTGGTAAAAGATCTAGTTTATGGTGATATAGAGTTTCCGAATAAAGAATTAGATGATTTGGTAATTTTAAGAAGCGATGAATCGCCAACTTATCATTTTTGTAATGTCATAGATGATAACTATCAAAATGTTACTCATATAATTAGAGGAGAGGATCATCTGCCCAATACTCCAAAACAAATTCAGATTGTGAATGCTTTGGGGTATGAAGGGTTTGAGTATGTTCATTTGCCATTGGTGCTTGGTGAGGATAGAAAAAGACTGTCCAAAAGGCACGCCGCAACAGATTTAATGTCTTACAGGCAAGAAGGTTACCTACCAGAGGCAGTTCTAAATATGTTAGCTAAGCTTGGATGGTCTAATACAACTGAAGATATTTTTGATCTAGAAAAACTTGTAGAAATCTTTGAAGTGCAAGACATCCAAAAAGCAGGAGCAGTTTTTGATATTGAGAGGCTTAACTTTGTTAATCAAGCACACATTGCAAATATGAAAATTGATTCTTTGAAGCAAGAATTAGATTCCTTTAATAAGAAAAACGGTTTCTGTCTGGATGATCATCATGATGGAGAATATTTATTGGAACTATGTAAAGGTAGTGCAAATAATCTTAGTGAAATCTCTTTATTTATAAAGCCTTTTCTCCTTGATTTTGATGATTATAATTCAGAGGATTTTGATAAACATTTGAAGAATTCAGAAGCTGTCATAGATTATTTCAAAAATAACCTTAATAAATTACAAACATGGACTGAGGAAAGTATTGAAAAGGTAGTTGAAGCTGCAAAAAATGATCTTTCTCTACCTATGCCAAAAATTGGTTTACCTTTACGTGTTGCTTTGCTGGGCCGTGCCAAATCACCACAGCTTAATTCCACTATTTATTTAATAGAAAAAGAAAAAGTTATTGAACGATTAAGTAAAGCGCTAGAAATTATTACTGAACACTAACTTTGGCATTAGGCCTTCTTAAATCAGCGTATCCATATCTCACACCATCAATGATTTCTATGCTCTGTGTGCTTCCCATGGTGTCAGATAACTCTAATTTGTGACCATAAGACTCTAAAATTCTTAACGTATCATCACTTAAGAATTTTTCGTGCTCTAAACTTAAGCTTTGGGAGTCTTGATGTATACGGGGCACCATAGATGCTGCTCCGATATCTAAATTAAACTCAAGGTTGTTTATTAAGACTTGTAAAATTACGCCGGGTATTTGTGATCCGCCTGGCGAACCTGTAATTAATTTCAAACTTCCTTCAGCATCAAATACCATTACAGGCGTCATTGTACTCATAGGACGTTTTAAAGGCTCAAGTTTATTTGCTGGCGAACTACTGCGAAAATAGGAATCATTTATCCCATAACTATGTGCAAAATTGTTCATCTGGTTATTTGTCAAAATTCCGGTACCAGGTATGGTGACACCTGATCCAAAAGAATATCCTAAAGTATATGTTACAGAAACAGCATTTCCATCTTTGTCTACTATGGAATAATGTGTGGTGTCTTTTGATTCCTTATATGAATCATTAATTTTGCTTCCAGTTCTGGCTGTTTGTTTTGGTGTTGATGCTTTCTTTAGATTTATTTCTCGAGCTTTTTCACAAGCCAATTTTTTCGATAAAAGCATATCATATGGGATTTTAGAAAAATTAGGATCACCTACATATTTTGCTCTATTGTGGTGTGCAAATTTCATTGCCTCAGCAATTAAATGATAAGTTCGAGCACTATTGGGAGTTAGCTGAGAAAGTTGAAAACATTCAAGTACATTCAACGCCGTTAAAACAACAATACCTCCGCCAGATGGCGCACCCATTGCAAAAACTTGATTTCCTCGATAGCTTGTTTTAATAGGTTGGTATAAATTTACTTCATAAGATGCTAAATCCTCTTTCCTAATGAGGCCATCATTAATAATCATCTGTTCGTGAATTAGATCTGCAATTTCTCCTTTATAAAATCCATCTCGTCCACTTACTTGGATTATTTTTAATGTCTTTACTAAATCGGCTATTTTTAACTTTCCCCCAAGCGAAAGATTTTCTTTGTAGATTTTGTTCGATTCAGGATCATTTTGAATATATCTTCCTTTATTTATGGCTAGATATAAGTCTTGTGTAATTGGTATGCCTTGCTCTAAGAGATCAATTGTTGGTTGAATTAAATCACTCATTGGAATTGTTCCGTATAGTTCATGT